>Ga0302320_10000886_pt1 | contig 71329 bp, 52 predicted proteins | sample Bog_T0_3_FD_202130 | JGI IMG/M metagenome (GOLD analysis project Ga0302320, IMG submission 202130) | Peat permafrost microbial communities from Stordalen Mire near Abisko, Sweden - Bog_T0_3 | ecosystem: Environmental > Terrestrial > Soil > Wetlands > Peat | place: Sweden: Abisko, Stordalen Mire... | reverse complement strand
TGATGGCGCTTTCGCCGCGATCGAAACGAGCCGCAAATTCATCGACTTTGCCAGTGAGGGCCCGGTGCAGCTTGATATGGTTGGCAAGATCGGGATAGCGCGTGGAAGTCATCATGGCTTCCTCCGCGGAAAAGTGCTCGTGGACATAAGCGGCGAGTTTTTTGAGCAGGGGGGCGGTAAAGGTCTGCGCCTGCCCCTTGGTCATGGCGGCGTGCAGATCGTTGATCATGTTGAAGAGCACAATGTGCTGCTTGTCCATCGCCTCGACGCCGACGGAGTATTTGCTGGTCCAGTTCAAGAGAGCCATTCCGAGTCCTCCAGCCGGCAATGGCCGGCAGTGAATTTATCGGACGGATGGAACGGAAGTTGAGTCTGGCCGCGCTAAGATATTCCGCGATCATTCAGCCAGGGGGCATAGGCGCGATCGAGGCCCTCAATATGCGCGAGGAATCCGTCGCGCAGGGCGAGCAGCATGTGGCCGGTCTGAAATTGGTCGTCGTTCTGCAGGCGGTGCTCGGCTTGCAACATCTCGGAACACATTCTCTGGTGTTCGGCGCGATGGCTGAGGGGGCCCGGATAGTCGGCCTCCTGCATCAAAGCCTCTTCGTAGGAAAAGTGCATGCGGGTGAGTTCCATGAGGCGCTGGAAGAGCGCGCCGGCCTGTTCGCGGCCGCATCCGTGCATGAAGGCGAGGCGCAGATCGTTGATGGTGTCCATGAGGATGCCGTGCTGGTCGTCGATGGCGCGGATTTCAACGGAGCAGTCGTGGTTCCAAGTAAGGAGAGTCACATTAGCCTCCACAAATCACTCAAGGAACCATCGGTGGTTACCAGAATTGTGTGAAGGATTTTGAAGGCGGGCAGGTGACTTTGGTTTGGGTCGATTCCCGGCGGCCAGGCAAGGATGGGTTACGCAAGGATTCGTTACTCAAGGATGATGGCGGGTTCGGGCTCATGCGAATGCGTGGTGAGCGCGATGGCGGCGATGAGAATGAGCGCGCCGCCGATCCATGCGTAGGGTCCGAGATGCTCGCCGAGCAACTGGACGCCGAGCCAGGAGCCGAGGGCGGGTTCGATGTTGAGGAACACGCCGGCGCGCGAGGCGGGGACATGGTGAATGCCCCAGTTCCACAAGAGGGTGGTGGTGGCTGTGCAGAGCAGGCCGCTGATGGCGAGCGCGATCCACGCTGTGAGACTGATGCGGGCGAAGGGTGGCGGCTCCGCTGGCTGATGCGTGACGAGTGAGAGAAGCCAGGGGCTCGCGACCCAGAGGGCGAGCATGGCCGCGCCGGAGAGGATGGTGTAAGCGGTGACGACCGGAGGGCTGTGGCGCTCCATGAGCTTTTTGCTCATCAGGATCCAGGCTAGGGCGATGAAGAGCGACAGGATGACGAGCAGGTCGCCAGCGAGGGTTGGCACTTCGCGGCCGGCGGTGGTGCGGCTTGCGCCGAGCGTGACGAGGGCTGCGCCGACGGTCGATCCGCAGAGGGCGACCCAGCCGAGGCGATTGAGTTTTTCTCCGGCGAAGAGGGTTGCGGCGGCGGCCAGCAGCACGGGCATGGCGCCCACCATGAGCGAGGCGTGGCTCACGGTGGTGCGCGCGAGGCCGTGAAACTGAAGGAGGAACTGAATGGGAACGCCGAGCGCGGAGCAGATGAGGAGCAGCCGCACTTCTGACGCGTTGAGGCGAACGCGGCCGCCGAATTGAAACAGGAGCACGGGCAGCATGCCGAGCGAGGCAAAGAGGAAGCGGTAACACACCATCCACTCGACGCTCATCTCATTGAGGGCGAGGCGGCCGAAGTAGAATCCTGTTCCCCAGAGGCCACCGGCGAGCGCGCATGCGCCGTATCCGAGGAAACGAGTGCGGGGGCTGATGGGGGCCTGGGTCGGGTGCTCTTGCATACCATCTTTAACTGTCGCACACGGTGCTGGATGGTTACCCCTGCGCAAACGCGGGGTCATAGGCGAGAATACATAGCGAGGGTGAAACGGCTGATGAAGGGGAAACTGCTTTTTTGCGCCGGCCGCTGGCTGGTGCTGCTGGGTCTCGTTTCAGCTCTCGTCCCCGCTTATTCTCAGTCGCGCCCAATCAAAGAGCGTGTGTTGCCGGGCGCGTATCCGCAAAAGCCGTCGCTGCCGTCGATGGCGAAGATTGCGGTTGAGCCGCTGGGATTTACTCCTCCGGGGCCGCTTTACCTGGGACAACGGAACAGTCTGGTCTCGCTGGATTTTATGGGCGAGGACCGGCTGCTGTTTACGTTCCGCGTGCCGGGGCTGATCCATCGGCAACTGAAGGTGGGCGAGAGCGACCAGACGGACGAGCGGCAGATTCGCGCGGTGGTGCTGCATTTGCCCGATGGAATGGTGGAGGCGGAGGGGCTGTGGACCGTACATGACCGCGGGCCGTACGTGTGGATGCTGAAGGATGGGCATTTTCTGTTTCGGGACCAGGAAAATCTGGCGGAAGGCGACGCGCACCTGGACATGAAGCCGCTGCTGCAGTTTCCGGGTCCGCTGCTTTGGCTTGAGGTTGATCCGAGCGAGCAGTTTTTAGTTTCGAATTCGAGCGAGCCGGCGGCGAAGCCCGCGAAGGCCGGCAACGTGGATAGTCCAGCGACCGCGCAGGTGACCTTGACGCCCAGCGGCGAGGTGGCTGAGGGTGATGCGGCGGGCGGGGTTGACAGCGCTAGTGGGCAGAACGGCGCGGACAAGAAAGAGGAGACGCCCTCGCTGTTTGACAACGTGGTGCGGATTCTGCGGCGCGACGGTGGACAGGTTTTGCTGGTGAGCCGCGTTCGTCAGCTTGTGCATCTGCCGATCAATTCGCAGGGGTACCTGGAGAGCCTGCGCGGTCGAGGGCTGGATTGGGCGCTGAACCTGAATTTCTTTTCGGGGGGAAGCCGGGTGTTGGGCAACGTGGAGTCCTCGTGTGCGCCAAATTTGGATTTTCTCTCGGACAAGGAAGTGATTGCGACGGGGTGCGACACCCTGGGCGCGCACAAGCTGGTAGCTGTGACGACGGAGGGCAAGACGCTCTGGGCGGATCTGAATCCGGATACGGCGATCTGGCCGCTGCTGGTGCGGTCTGCAGACGGGCAGAGGCTGATCCAGGAGACGCTTATGGTGAATCGTCCGATCAACAGCTATTCGCCACTGAGTGCGGACGACATCAAGGGACAGCTGGTGCGGGTGTTCGACGCGGCCACGGGGGAGCAGGTGTTTGAGTCGCCGGCGAACCCGATTCTCGATGCGGGAGGAAATGTGGCGCTGTCGCCCACGAGCCGCCGGGTGGCCGTGTTGAATGGGGGCGAGCTTGAGGTGTTCGATCTGCCGGCTCCGGCGGCAATGGGCGGAGCGCAAAAAGCGAAGTGAGCACTGGGAGCGGCGTCTAAAGGCCGAAAGCTTTCCAGCATTCTTTAGCCGGATTTGATTCAGTCCAATTCAACCGGAAGCACGCTCAAGGGCTTTGAGATGCTCTGTGCACTCCGGCTCGAGGAGTTCCTGGCTCTTTTTGCGCGCCAATTCAAGCAGACGAATGAGGTCGGCGACTTCGTCTTCGCTCATGTTTTCGAGCAACTCCAGGGGAGTCCGGTTGATGACTGGATCCATCTGGCGGAGCAATTCGAGGCCTGCCGCTGAGATTTGAGTCCAGACGACGCGGCGGTCTTTGGGGTCGCGGCGCTGGCGAATTAACTTGAGAGTTTTGAGGCGGCCGAGCAGGCGGGTAATGTCTGGCTCGGCCGTGATCATGCGGCGGCCGATGGCGGCACAGGTGAGCCCGCGCGGCTCCGCGCCGCGCAGGATGCGAAGGACGTTGTACTGCGTGGAGGTGACGCCCCAGTCGCGCGTTTTGCGATGGAAGGCGCGATTGACCGCGTCCGAGGTGCGCATCAGGTTGAGCAGGGCTTCTTCCTGGATGCTGGAAAAAGGACGTTGCTGCTCGATTTCAGATTTGAGGCCGGCCATCGAAATTCTCCTGTCCGGGCCTCGTGCGCACCCATAAGCGTGATTCCAGTTTACTGTTTGGCGACGTCGAGATCGATGCTGAGTTTTACATCGTCTCCCACTACGGAAGTCGGGAAGCTGGTTCCGATGCCGAAAGCCGCGCGGCTGACGGTGGTGGTGGCCGAAAATCCAGCGTGCTGCTTGTGATCCATGCCCTGCACCGGGCCGTTGGGTCCTTCCACCGTGAGCACAACGGGCTTGGTGACGCCGTGAAGAGTGAGGTTGCCGTTGACGGTGAGGCCGGAGCTGGTCTTCGAGACGCTGGTGCTTGTAAAGGTCGCTGTCGAGAAGTTCGCGATGTCAAAAAAGTGCGCGCTCTTGAGGTCGCTGTCGCGAGGCGCTACGCCGGTATCGACGCCTTCAACGTTGATGGTCGCCTTGACGGTGGATTTGGTGATGTCGGCGGCGTCGAACTGGAGTTGCGCGGCCACGTTGCCAAACTTGCCATGCACATTGGCGATGGTCAAATGGGTGACGGTGAAGTCCACTTCGCTGTGCATGGGATCGGAGATCCAGGTGGAAGTTTGAGCCATGGCCAGGGGAGCTGCCAGGGAAAGGATGCCGGTGATGAATGCCAAACGCTTCATAAAGTCGAACCTTTCTGTTGGAACTGATGGAGAAGCAGGAAACAGGGAACGCAGGGCGGAGGTCTTGCTACCCCACCCTAGCCACAAAAACGTGGTGCCCGGAGGCTCCCAGATGGGGCACCCGGGGAGCCTGGAGCCTTGAATCTCCGCCTGTGGATTAGACGCGCGAGGGTAGATATTTGTTGCAACAAATATTTTAGGAGTTGCGCGATTACGGCTATCTGCGGGTGCCGGTACCTGGTCCCGGCGGAGATTCAACGCGATGAGCGCTTTGCTTCGCGCTTCCAGGAAGCTGTTCGAATTCGGACATCCGATGCACAGCCGGACAGAGTTTTGGCGGAGCCGGTAATTCAGCCGGAGCCTATGTCGATGAGGGTTAGTAACTTACAGTCATCCGTATTTTGGCACATTGCGTGCAGGTCCCGAAGGGGCGATATTCTGGTTGCCCAAGATCAAACTTCCCTTGCGGGGTGCGGGCGTGAGAGGGCTGCTTCAGGATTTTCGTTTTGCCTTGCGGCAACTTCGCAAGAATCCCGCATACACGATCGCGGCAACGCTGATGCTGGCAGTGGCCATTTGCGCCAACGGCACGGTGTTCAGCTGGATTGACGGGACGATGCTGCACCCGATCTCGGGAGCGCGCGATATGAGCTCGCTGGTAAGCGTGATGCGCGGGCAGTGGAATGACTCGCCGACTCCGCCATTCTCCTATCTCGATTACCGCGATCTGCGGGACCAGAATCACAGCTTCGAGGGAATCATCGCGTATCACAACGATTGGCTTGCGTTGACCAGCGGAGCCACGCCGGAACGGATCTATGTTGCCAACGTGAGTGCGAATTTCTTCGATGTGCTCGGCGTGAAGCCCCTGTACGGGCGTTTTTTCCGTCCGGAAGAAGAGATCGCAGGGCGAAGCATTCCGTACGTTGTTATCAGCTACTCGCTCTGGAAGACGCATTTTGCGGGCGACCCCGGGATTGTGGGCAAGTCGCTGGAGATTGCTCGCCACCAGGTGACAGTGATCGGCGTGGCACCGAAGGGTTTTGTCGGTGCGGCGCCGGGGCTGCGGCACGATATGTGGGTTACGCTCGATCCGCTCGGAACGGGCGGTTGGAGGATGAGCGCGCGCAGCGGGAATTGGCTGATCCTGGTGGGAAGGCTGCGGCCAAGCGTGAGCCGCGAGCAGGCAAACCAGGATCTTGAGACCATCATGCGGCGGATTGTGGCAGCGTATCCTGGCGACCACCTGGGCACGAACACGATCACCCTTGATCCGATGTGGCGCTCGCCGTTCGGCGCGAACGGATACATGGCGACTACGCTCCCAATCCTGCTGTCGATTGCGGGGATGGTGCTGCTGCTGACGTGCGCCAATGTGGCCACGCTGACGCTGGTGCGGTTTGTGTCGCGGCGGCGCGAAATCGCAATCCGACAGTCGCTGGGTGCAGGCCGCGTGCGCGTCGTCCGGCAGATGATGCTCGAAGGCGTGATTCTTGCCCTCTGCGCGGGAGCGGCGGCGTTGTTCCTGACTATGTGGACGGCGAAGACACTCGCACTGTTCCTTCCGGCGAACGCGATCCCGGTCGCAATCAACGGCATGGTCGATCCCGGCGTTGTGATCGCAATTGTGGCACTGGCAGTTCTGGCGAGCCTGCTGTGCGGGGCATTTCCGGCCTGGCGGTCGTCGCAGGTATCGGCGGCGGAGGTGCTCAAGGAGGAATCGGCGAGCGTATCGGGTGGGAGGCACAACCGGCGGCTGCTGAGCGGCCTGGTGGTGGCGCAGGTGGCGCTCTCGCTTGCTCTGCTGGTTAGCTCCGGGCTGTTTTTGCGCACGCTCAGGAACATTGCCCACGCAGATCCGGGATTTGAGCAAGATCATGTTTTGACCGCGTCGGTGGGATTGAACATCTCCGGCTATCCGGATGACCAAAGGCGGTTGATCCGCGACAAAATTCTCCAGAGCGTGGCGGCATTGCCCGGCGTGACCGTGGCTTCGCTTACCGACTGGGTTCCGCTAATGCTGACGCGAAAGACGGAGGACGCGTATCCGGAAGGATATGCGCCACGGCCGCATGAGTCGCTGGAAGTAGGGAAAGCGGATGTATCGCCGCGATACTTCGAGACGATGGGGATACCAGTTCTGGAAGGGCGTGACTTTACGCAGGACGACAATGAGAAAGCGCCGCTCGTACTGATCGTGGACGAGACAGAGGCGAAGCGGTACTGGCCGGGGCAGGATCCGATTGGGAAAAGGTTGAGCGTATCGAGCAGCCTGTTCACGGTGGTCGGCGTAGTGAAGAACTCGAAGCACCTGATGATGAGTGAGCGGCCTGGGCCAATGGTCTATATGAGCTATTATCAGCAACCGGGCCCGGAACTCATCGTGCAAATGAAGACCATGGGCAATCCGGCGCGTCTGCTGCAGGCGGCCGAGAGCGCGATCCGGGAGGTTGACAGTCGGCTCCCGGTTTATGACGTGCGCACGATGAGGGAGAGCACCGCGTTAGCGAGTACGTTTGTCGTGATGCAGAGCACGTTCGCGGGGATATTCGCGGTGATCGCGCTGGTTCTGGCGGCCACAGGCATTTATGGCGTGATGGCATACCGCACCGAGCTCAGGACGCACGAGATCGGCATCCGCGTAGCTTTGGGGGCTTCGCGAGCGGATGTGATGAGCCTGGTGCTGCGACAGGGAATGCGGCTGGCGGCCATTGGGCTGGCGCTGGGACTGGCTCTTTCGTTCGCGTTGACCCGCTTCCTTGCCGGTCTGCTGTACGGCATCGGCGCCAATGACCCAGCGACGATTTTTGCCGTGCTGATTCTGCTCGCGGCGATGTCTTTGCTGGCGTGCTACGTTCCGGCACAGCGAGCGATGCGGGTGAATCCGGTGAAGGCGATCCGCGAGCACTAGAGCCTGTTATGAACTTTCCCGCGGGTGGCGTGGGCGCATCAGGATTCATGTTCGGAAGTCGGCAACGGTTCCGTCGTCGTACGCAGGAACGCATGCCGCGGTCGCGGTCTGATATGCTCCCGCGTATGTCCGTTACCGAACACTTCAGGCAGCTGAGCAGCCAGCAGCGGCATACCTTTCTGGCGGCTTTTCTGGGTTGGACTCTGGATAGCCTGGATTTTTTCCTGCTGATCTTTTGCGTAAAGGCAATTGCGGGCGAGTTTCATACGCAGCCCTCGGCGGTGCTGGGCGCGGTATTTATGACCCAGGCATTCCGGCCGGTGGGCGCGCTGATCTTCGGAATGCTGGCCGACCGGTACGGACGCAGGCCGGTTCTCATGTTCAACATCCTGAGCTTCTCAGTGATTGAGCTGGCATGCGCCTTCGCCCCTTCGCTTTCGGTGCTGCTGGTGTTGCGCGCGTTGTTTGGCATTGCAATGGGCGGCGAGTGGGGCGTGGGAGCTGCGCTGACGTTTGAGACGCTGCCCAAGGAAGGGCGCGGGGTCTTCTCCGGAATTTTGCAGGAGGGCTACGCGATGGGGTCGATTCTGGCCTCGGCGGCCTTCGCGTTTCTGTTTGTGCACATCGGCTGGCGGGGGTTGTTCATCGTAGGCGCGTGTCCGGCGCTGCTGGTGTTTTATGTGCAGGCGCGGGTGGGCGAGTCGCCGGTGTGGCTCGCGGGAGAAGTGAAGCGCAAGAAGCATGAGGCTGCGGGGATCGGGACTGCGATTGTGCCGAAGGGGCTGATGGCGTTTCTTCCGACGTTTCTGTTTCTGGTGCTGCTGATGACGGCGTTCATGAGCTTCTCGCATGGGACACAGGATGTGTATCCGACGTTTCTTTCCGTGGCGGCGGGGCTCTCCCCGGAGACGATCGGGATTATCGGTGTGCTGTATGGATTGGGATCGATTGCCGGCGGGTTTGTGTTTGGCGCGCTGAGTGACCGCTGGGGCCGCAAGCCTGCGATTGTGACGGCAGCGCTGCTGGCGATTCCGGTGATTCCGCTCTATGCGTACGGCCATTCCGCATTCGTGCTGGGTGCGGGTGCGGTGCTGATGCAGTTTATGGTTCAGGGTGCCTGGGGCGTAGTTCCGGCTTATCTGACGGAGCTTTCGCCGGCACCGGTGCGCGCAACGGCGCCAGGGCTGGCCTATCAGCTTGGCGGACTTGTTACCTCGTGGAATGGAAAAGGGCAGGCGCTTGCGGCGGAACGCTGGGGAAATTATCCCGCGGTGCTTGCGATTACGGTGATTGTGGTGGCGTTGTCGCTGGCGGGTCTGGCGATGCTGGGGCACGAGGCCAAGGGGCGGGAGATGAGCGAGGTGTGAAGGATTCGGAATGATGAAGGATATCGCGGGTGAATTTGTTTATCCCAAGTGCCCAAAAGCGAGGCACCTGGGGCACCCAGAGTTTGCCGTCGTCCAAAAAGCGCCGGGATGAATGGGGCACCCGGAGTTTGTTCGGACTGGAACGGTTTTTGGGCGGAATCCGGCAAGATTCGCGCTCGGAGTTGCGTCAAATCGCAATGTTTTGACGAATTTGTCAGACCATTCAAAAAATGCGGACATCGGACCCTTCCCAAACGCCGGAGGTCGGCGCTAAGATATCGGCAGCAATCGGACCCTCGCTTGTCCATTGCCAAAACGAAAGCCATCCTAGACAGTAAAACGGTGCTTGAAAAATCGATAGGGGAGAATCAGCCATGTCAGAGGTTCCAGAGCTGAAGACGACCAACGGCACGTCAACCAAGGTCACCAGGCGGAAGTTCATTCTTGGCGTGATCGCGAGCGGTGGCGTGGTAGCGGCGGCGAACTACAAGCTCATCTCGACGGCAGTGCATGGGCAGATATCCAGCGACCGGCTGATCACGATCGACGTGAACGGCATGCAGCGGCGCGTGGACGTGATGAAGCAGGAGACGCTGGCGTATACGTTGCGCTACAAGCTGGGACTGACAGGCACGAAGCTGGGATGCGATCGCGCGGAGTGCGGCGCGTGCACGGTGCTGCTGGACGATGTGCCCCATTACAGTTGCTCTACACTGACGCACACGGTGCGCGGCAAAAAGGTAACGACAATTGAAGGACTGGCCTCAGCAGACGGCAAGCTGCACCCGGTGCAGCAAGCCGTGGTGGACAAGCAGGGATTTCAATGCGCGTTCTGCATGTCGGGCTTCCTGATGTCAGCGGTCGGATTTCTCAAGACGAATCCGAATCCCACGCGAGCGGAACTGGCGCACGGAATTTCAGGGAACCTGTGCCGCTGCCAGGACTACAACAAGATTCTTGATTCCTTGATGCAGGGCGCAGAGAACATGAGGAGTGCTTAAGCATGTCTGAGAGCGATTCCAAAGCGACGACAGCGACGACGCAGCCGAAGCCTTCAGAGCGCGCACGCGTGTACGGTGCGGGCTACAAACTGATTGGCAAGAATTACCAGACCAGCGACATGTTGGCGAAGGTGACAGGCAAGGCAAAATATGCCGAAGACTTTCGCGCGGAGGGCATGCTGTTCTGTCGGCTGGTGATGAGCCCGATGCCGCATGCGCGCATTACGAATATCGACACCTCCGATGCGCTGGCGCTACCGGGCGTGAAAGCGATTCTGACGGCGGACGATATTCCGGCGCAGGCCGACAGCATGGACGACAACGGCCACATCATCAAAGCCAGCAAGTGGGGCGAGCGCGCGCTAACCAATGAGCCCATGTACATGGGCGAGCCGATCATGGCCGTTTGCGCCGTGGATGAGCTGACATGCGCCGAAGCCATTGAACGAATCAAGATTGATTTTGAGCAGCTGCCGTTTGTGGTTGATCCGCTGGAAAGCCTGCGGCCGGGCGGACCGAATCCGCATGCGGACGGTAATGTGTGGATTCGTCCGCAGCCGCCGAATCCGCCCGCTCCGCAACTGAAAGAAGTGAAGTGGACGGCCCAGGATTTTGCGGATTATGACCAGGGCAAGTTGCCGCTCGGACAAATGCCGGACCACTGGGCGTATGGCGACTTGGATGCGGGCTTCAAGAATTCGGCGCTGGTTCTGGATGAGACCTTTATCACGCCGGATGTAAGCCACCAGTGCCTGGAGCCGCGGACGGCGATGGCTTACTGGCAGAACGGCAAACTGTTTCTTCACTCGGGAACGCAGAGCACCTACCAGACGCGGCCGGCGATTGCGAAGTGGATGAATATCGATCTGGACAAGATTGTGTTTATCAGCGAGTACACGGGAGGCGGATTCGGCAGCAAAATTACGGGCGGCGTAACGATGATTATTCCGGCCCTGCTTTCGAAAAAGCTCAATGCGCCGGTGATGATGCGCATGAGCCGCGAGGAGGAACATTGCGTTGGTCGCGCGCGGCCAAGCGTGATCGGCCGCATGAAGGTTGGCTTTGCCAAGGACGGAAAAATCCTGGCGCTGGACATGTTCACGGTGACCAACAGTGGCGCTTACGATGCGCAAGGCGATGGTGCATCGGCGGCGCGCATTGTTTCGCTGCTGTATCAGCCAGCGGCGATGCGGCAGCAGGCGATTTCCGTCATGACCAACACGCCACCGCGCAGTGCACAAAGCGCTCCGGGCGGCATGCAGGGGATTGCGATTACCGAGCCGATTCTGGCGAAGGCTGCGCGGCAACTTGGCCTGGACCAGGTGGCGATTCGCCGGATCAATTGCCCTGAGGGCAAGGCGGAGCTTGGGCCGGCGATCAACGGCAAGCGCGCGCACACGACGAGCTGCTTCCTGAAAGATGCGCTGGACAAAGGCGCGGAGCAGTTCCGATGGAAGGAACGCGCGTCGCAACAGAAGAAGATGGGAACGAAGGTGCGCGGAGTGGGCGTATCGCTCAGCGCGTACTCCGGCGGGTCAACAGGATTCGACGGGCTGCTGGTGATTACGCCGCAAGGGCGAGTGCAGTTTCAATCGGGCATCGGCAACCTGGGAACGGAATCGGTGATCGATGTGCATCGCGCCGGTGCGGAACGCCTGGGCGTGCCGTGGGAGATTTGCGATGTGGTGTGGGGCGATACGTCAAAGTTTGTGCCATACACCTGCGCGCAGGGCGGCAGCACAACGACGCACACCATGTCGCGTGCTGCGTACGCGGCAGCCGATGAGTGCAAGCTGCGGCTGAAAGAGATTGCCGCGAAGACGCACGGCGGAAAACCGGACGATTATGAAGTGGCCAATCAGCGCGTCTTCCGCAAGGGTGGCGGCGCGGGCCTGAGCTTTGCTGAGGCGGCGCAGAAGGCCATCCAACTTGGCGGTATTTACGACGGGCACGAAGCGAACCCCGAAGTGAACAAGCAGACGAAGGCTTCGGTCGCGGGTCTGGCCGGGCAGGGGCTTGTGGTTTCAGCCAAGGACAAGTATCCGCATGATGGGCAAACGCTCTCGTACGTGGCCAGCTTTGCGGAAGTGGAAGTGGATGTGGAGACCGGAAAGTACTTCATCACGGATTTTCTGGCGTACGCGGACGTGGGCACTGTGATCCATCCGGCGGCGCTTGGCGGACAGGTTCTGGGCCGGTCGATTTTGGGCATCGCTCACGCGATCGGGCAGAAGTGGGTGTACGACCCGCACTACGGCGTTCCAGTGGCGCGACGCTTTTACCAGAACAGGCCGCCGACGATTCTGGATGTGCCCGTGGACATGCAGTGGGAAGCGCTCGACATTCCCGATCCGGAGACGCCAGTAGGCGCGCGAGGCATTGGCGAACCGCCGGTCGGCGGAGGCTGCGCGGCCATTCTGAATGCACTATCCGATGCGCTCGGCGACGAAATCTTCCAGCGCGCGCCGGTGAACGCTGACACTATATTGACGTCGCTCGAAGCGGGACGTCCAATGCAACATCCCTTAATGGCGCACATCTAGCAACAGGTGTGAACGGAGAATGCTATGGCGGTAATACGAGACGTGATGCCCGCGTTTGATCTGCTTCAGCCCACGTCGGCTGCTGACGCGCAGAAGCTTTTGGAGCAGCACGGGGACGATGCGTGGGTGATGGCGGGCGGTTTGGACAGCTTTGACTGGCTGAAGGACCGCATCAAGAAGCCGAAGGTGCTGGTGGACCTGAGCGGCGTGGACGAGTTGAAGGGAATTCGCACGACCAGCGACGGCGTCGAAATTGGCGCGATGACGACGCTGACGGACATTGTGAATTCCGATGTGATCAAGGGGCAATACGGGATCTTGTCGCAAGCGGCGGAGTATGTAGCGTCGCCGCAGATTCGCAACCAGGGCACGGTGGGTGGCAACGTATCGCAGGATGTGCGCTGCTGGTACTATCGCGAGGGTTGGCCGTGTTATCGCGGCGGCGGCAATATTTGCTACGCGGACACGCCGGTAGGGCGAAATCGCGAACACGCAATTTTCGGCGCGAATCGCTGCGTGGCTGTGCATCCTTCTGACATGGCGCCCGCGTTAATCGTTCTCGATGCGAAGTTCGTGTTGCAGACGGCAAAAGGCCAGCGCGTGGTGGATGCGGAAGATTACTACCTGGGGCCGGAGATCGACATTCAACGCATCAACATTCTGCAGCCGGGCGACCTGCTGACGGCGATTCGGCTGCCCGCACAATGGGCGAATGCGAAGTTCTATTTCGAAAAAGTGCGCGACCGGAATGTGTGGGACTTCCCGCTGATGAACGTGGCTTCGGCGATGGTGATGCAAGGCAACAATATCGATCGCATACGGCTTGCGGTGAGCGCGGTTGCTCCGCGGCCTATGCGGCTGAAGAACGTGGAAGACGCGGTGCGCGGCAAGGCTGCGAATGCGACGACGGGCGCGATGGCGGGTCAACTCGCGGTGCAGGGTGCGGTGCCGCTGCAATTTAATGCGTACAAAATTCCGCTGATGAGAAACCTCGTCAAGCGCTCGATCAGTGGCGTCGAGGAGGCGAAATGGGCCTGATACAGTGGGCAATCAGTCCATGGGGAAGAACGGTTCCGACTCATATCGCGTGGTTTTTGATCTGGGTTTGTGCGATTGCGGGTTTGCTGTTCATGATCGTGCATGCGCTCTACGTGGGGATTTTCGCGCGGCCGAAGAAGTTTGCAGTGAACGATTCGCCCGCATTGGTCGCGGCTGTTCCGGAACGCGTGCCGAGGCATTCGTTTGTGGCGCGCGCGTTTCACTGGGTGATGGCGATCTCCATGTTCGCGTTGCTGATCACGGCCTTTCTGCCCAAGGTGGGCGTCAAGTTCGATTGGGTGACGTATCACTGGATCGCGGGTCTGGTTCTTTCGGCATCGGTGCTTTTTCACATCTTTCACGCGTCGTTCTTTCTCGACTTCTGGTCGATCTGGCCGGACAAGATTGATCTTCGCGACGCGAAGCGAAGGATGATGCGGGCGTTTGGCAAGGAAGCTCCGCCGCCGGACCGGTTCGCGAAGTATCCGCTCGAAAACAAGTTCTACCACCTGGTGATTCTGCTGGCGGGGCTGGCGGTGATTGCGACCGGCCTGTTCATGATGAAGCGCGTGAACACAGGAATCTTTGTGCGCAATCCTTACCTGTTCGGCGATATGACGTGGGGCATGATGTATGTGCTGCACGGGCTGGCCGGGGTGGGACTGATTGCGCTGATCATGGTTCACGTGTACTTCGGAATCCGGCCAGAGAAGCTGCCGATTACGAAGTCGATGATTTTTGGATACATGGAGAAGGATTTTTATCTCGAAGAGCACGATCCACAACGATGGGCGGGGGACGGGATATCGCCTGCGAAGGAAGGGCCAGGGCTGGCAACGGGCGATGACTAATGGCAACGATTGATATCGAAGAACAATGCAACACGATTGAGGCGTGCTACGAATTCACGCTTTCGTATGCGGCGCAGGGACTGCCGACCGATGGAGACAATCCGTCGGGCAAGCAGTTGCGCGATCACCTTGCGCGTGCCTTGGCAGCGATGCGCGGGCTCGAAGCAAGCTGCGCAGCGCACATCCAGCAGGAGCAGCCGGGGCAGGCCGACAAGTACCGCGCATTCTTCGACGTGCTGGTGCGGGATGCTGCCAGTTCCGCAGCGGTCGTTGACCTGGTGCTGGCGCAGCCGGGGATTAGTTCGCAGTTGATTGATAATCTCAATGCGTCGATGCATCTGCGCGCGCTGCTCACGGATTTGTTTCTGGTGACGGAGATTCTCGACCTGCGGCGGATGCAGACGAGCGTGGTCGCTTCGAACTAGCGCTGCTTCTTTCAAAAAATCTGGCGGGTGGGACGAATGTATTCAGCAGAGGTTCTGGATCACTTCGAGCATCCGCGTCACGCGGGCGTGGTTGCGGACGCCGATGCGGAAGTGCAGATAGAGAATCCCGCCTGCGGCGATGTGCTGAAGCTTTCGGTGAAGCTGGCCGGGGACCGCATCGAAGAGATTCGCTTTCTGGCCAAAGGATGCGTGAGCTCGATGGCGTGCGGGTCGGCGCTGACGGAGCTTGTGAGCGGAATGACTCTCGCCGAAGCCCGCGCATTGAAACGAGAAGAGCTGTTGAAGCGTGTGGGCGGATTGCCTGCGGCTTCGACACACGCGAGCCACCTGGCGATGGATGCGTTGGCGGCATTGCTGGGGAAGCTGGCTTTAACAACCTAGTCGTGAGTGGAGTTCGTCGTATCCCACCCATTCGCCAAAAGACGGCGAATGAATGGGGCACCCGGCCATAAAAACTATAGATACAAACTATCCCACCTTAACCGCGATAAGGCTGCGGTGAAGGTGGGGCACCCGGCCTAGCTCTTTTTGGGTTGCGGCCCGAGCGCTGCGTACTGCTCCGGCGTGTTGACGTCGATGGTGAGCAGCGAATCGGATACGGGGACGTATTCGAAGGCTTCGGCGTTGGCCCACTTGACTTGCCTTGCATTGCTGGTGACAGGAGCGGCGAGAAGTGCTTCGATGAGTGCGGGACCGGCGAAGAGCGGGTGACCCCGCTTGCCATCTTTTTCAGGTGCAACGGCCCACTTTCCACGAGCGATGGCCTGATCGAATGCGTTTCGCAAACTTTCCAAACTTGCAGCGCTCAGCGGTGGACAATCGACCGGCGTGATCATGGCTGCACTGTGCCCAAGCTTGAGCACTTCCGCGAGGCCGATCTGCATGGAACTGAATTGGCCCCTGTCAGGGTCTGGGTTCACGACCATGTGTGCGCCGCAGGCTGCAACGATGGGCGCGATGCGGGTAGCATTTTTGCCAGCAACGACGATGACGGATTGCGTGAACTGTTTGAGCGCGGCGATGGCGGCGGACAGGAGTGTTTGATCGTTGGGAGTGGTTCCGGCAGCGGCTGGTGGCCAGGGGAGCAGCGCTTTGTCCTGCCCCATGCGCGACGACGCACCTGCCGACAGGATGAGACCGCACAGACTGTAACGGCTGGCCATGGGGAAACGATAGCAGAGCGCGTGCTAGCGGATGGCGGCGGTATCGGGCATGGCGTCGACTTTCGCGGAGTCAGCAGGTTCTGCGCCGTGCTGCAGGAACCAGCTCATGTGCGGGAGCGGACGCTCGACGCAACGGCGGACGGCGATGAGTTCGGCGAGGATGGCGATGGCGATTTCTTCGGGAGAGATGGCGCCGATGTCGAGGCCGATGGGTGAATGCACGCGATCGAAGAGCTCGGGCTTGAGTCCTTCTTTCGTGAGCTCGCGAAAAACGGTGATGGCTTTGCGGCGCGAGCCAACCATGCCGAGATATTTTGCATTGGTGCCGACGGCCCAGCGAAGAATGCGCATGTCGTCGCGATGGCCGCGCGTGACGATGACGATGTAGGTGGATTCCGTGACGGGGATACGGGCAAGGATTTGATCGAAGTCCTCTGCAAGAACTTCTTTGGCGTCAGGAAATCGCTCGCGGTTGGCGTAGGTTTCGCGATCGTCCATGACGGTGATGTCGAAGCCGGCGCGGCCGGCGGCCTGGTAGAGTTCAAAGCCAACATGGCCCGCGCCGAAGATGTAGAGCTGCGGCGGTGGCAGAACGGGTTCGATGAAGATTTCCAAGGTGCCTCCGCAGACCAGACCGGTGTCGTACTTGGGATCCTGGTTGAGATCGAACGTGAGCGAGCGCGGCTTTTCGCTGGCGATGACCTCGCGTGCGGCCTGCCAGACTTCGCCCTCGACGCAGCCGCCGCCGATGGTTCCGGCAATGGAGCCGTCGTCGCGGACCAGCATTTTCGCGCTCTTGAACGAGGGGATGGAGCCGCGCACGTTGACGATGGTGGCCACCGCTCCCTTGCGGCCCGCCCTCTGCAACCGAACGATTTCTTCGTAGATGTCCATCTGGTTTGATTATTGGATTTGCGAGGGGGTAAGTCAAACGAGGGTGTTGGTGAGACGAGGATCAGGCTGGAGTGAACTGCTATCCCACTCATCGCACGATGGAGCCGTGCGATGAATGGGGCACCCGGTTGATTTTCTTGTGAAAGTGTCTAACTTTTGCCATTGCGGAGGAGGAAGTCGAAGTCGCAGCCTTGGTCGGCTTGCAGAACGCATTGATCGAAAAGCTTCGCGTAGCCGCGGATGGGTGTCTCGCGCGGTGGAAGCTTATGCCACGCTTCGAGGCGGGCTTCAATTTCGGCGTCGTCGATGAGGAGATCGATGCGGCGGGCTTCTACATCGAGCTGGATGCGGTCGCCGGTATGGACGATTGCCAGCGGGCCGCCGACTGCGGATTCGGGCGCGATGTGGAGGACGATGGTGCCGAAGGCTGTGCCGCTCATGCGCGCGTCGGAGATGCGGACCATGTCTTTGACGCCTTGGCGCGCGAGCTTCATGGGGATGGGCAAGTAGCCAGCTTCGGGCATGCCGGGCGCGCCCTTGGGACCGGCGTTGCGCAGGACCAGCACGTCGTCGGCATTTACGTCGAGGTCGGGCGAGTCGATGCGCGCCATCATGTCTTCGACAGAATCAAAGACGACGGCGCGACCGGTGTGGTGCATGAGCTCGGGCGATGCGGCCGACTGCTTGATGACTGCGGTGCGCGGCGCCAGGTTGCCATGCAGCACAGCCATCGCGCCTTCTTTCTTCAACGGAGCCGCGATGGTGCGGATGACATCCTGGCCGGGAGCTTCTTCTGCTTTGGCGATGACGTCGCCGATGGTGTTGCCGGAGACTGTTGGCGCGTTGACGTCGAGCAAGGTCCGAAGCTCGCGCATGAGGGCGGGGACGCCGCCGGCGTAATGGAAATGCTCCATGTAGTGCGCGCCGGAGGGCTTGAGATTGACGAGCACTGGGACCTCGCGTCCCAGTTTGTCGAAGGCATCAAGATCTAGAGGGACACCGGTGCGGCCGGCCATGGCGATGAGGTGAATGAGTCCGTTGGTCGATCCGCCGATGGCTTGGAGCACGACCATGGCGTTGCGTACGGATGCGGCGGTGATGAGCTCACTTGGTTTTGGCGAGCCGCTGACAGCCATTTCGGCAGCGCGCTTGCCGCTGGCTTCGGCGATGCGGCGGCGATCGGCGTGGGGCGCGGGCGCGGTTGCGCTCATGGGCAGCGACAGGCCCAGCGCCTCGACGATGCAGGCCATGGTGCTGGCCGTCCCCATCACGCCGCAGAAGCCGACCGATGGCGCCAAGCGAACGCCGATCTGCTCCATCTCGTCTTCATCGATTTTTCCGGCGCGATACTGGGCCCACAGGCGGCGGCAATCCGTGCAGGCTCCGAGCACTTCTCCGCGATGATGGCCGACGACCATGGGGCCGGTGGGAAGAACGACGGTTGGCACGTCGACGCTGGCCGCGGCCATTACCTGCGCTGGCAGAGTCTTGTCGCAACCGCCGATGACCACGAGCGCGTCCATGGGCTGCGCACGGATCATCTCTTCGGTGTCCATGGCCATCAGGTTGCGCAGGAACATGGAGGTGGGATACGCGAAGCTCTCGTGAATGGAGATGGTGGGAAACACCATGGGCAGGCCGCCCGCGAGCAGGATTCCGCGCTTGACGCTCTCGATCAGGTCAGGGACGTTGCCGTGGCAGGGATTGTAGTCGCTGTAAGTATTGGTGACGCCGACGATGGGGCGCGAGAGCGCATCGTCCGAGTAGCCCATGGCCTTGATGAAGACCTTGCGATGAAAGAGCGAGAAGGCGGCATCGCCGTAATTGGTGAGTCCTTTTTGCAGGCCTTTGGTCATGATGCGTGCCCCTCTGGGTCTTTGACGGCTTGAATTCAATGATTGAGTTCGTTCGTTCCCAGGTGCCCAAACGCGAGGCACCTGGGGCACCCGCAATTAGTTCGACGCTTTGGCTTGTTCGGCTCGGAAGGCTTCGTAGCGCGCCTTGGTTTCCGCGTTGGCGGGATAGAGGCCGGGCAGGGGAACGCCGCGGCGTACTTCATTCACGATCCAGGCTTCGAGCTTTTCCTGTTCGACGCAGGCTTCGAGAACGGAGTCGAGCATGGCCTGCGGGATGACGACGGCTCCATCTTCATCGACAACGATGGCGTCGCCAGGAAAGACGGCAACGCCGCCGCAGGCAATGGGTTCCTGCCAGCCGACGAAGGTGAGGCCGGCAACGGATGGGGGCGCGGCTGCCCCGCTGCACCATACGGGCAGGCCTGTGGCGACAACGCCGGCAACGTCGCGCACCACCCCGTCAGTGACGAGGCCGGCTACGTTGCGGTACTTCATGCGCTCGCAAAGAATGTCGCCGAAGATTCCGGCGTCGAGAATGCCCATGGCGTCGACGACAGCGATGCAGCCTTCGGGCATGGCCTCAATGGCAGCGCGTGTGGAGGTCGGTGACGACCAGGACTCGGGAGTGGCGAGATCTTCGCGCGCGGGAACGAAGCGCAGCGTGAACGCGGGGCCGGCGATGCGCTTCTGGCCGGGTTGCAGCGGCTTGGTTCCGCGCAGCCAGATGTTGCGCAGTCCCTTCTTGAGCAGCACGGTGGTGATGGTTGCGGTGGAGATGCCGGTGAGGGTTTCGATTGTTTTGGTGTCCATGGAATGGTCTCCTGCGCTTAGGTCAATTTCGTGCGGTTGTTTGAATTTTGTTTGGTGAGTTTCTGCTTTCCCAGGTGCCCAAATGCTAGGCACCTGGGGCACCCGTGCTCCTTCAAAAAACAAAGCCTCAAAAAAACTAGACGCTTGGGATCATGCCGCCGTCCACGCGGATGACGGAGCCGGTGATGTAGGCGGCGCGATCGCTGGCGAGGAAGGCGACCACCGAGCCATATTCCTCGGGCGTGCCGTAGCGGCCGATGGGAATGGTGGCGGCGCTTTCTTTCGCGACGTCCTCCACGCTGCGGCCTTCGCGCTTGGCTCGCGACTCGTCGAGAAACTTGAGGCGGTCGGTGGCGATGCGGCCGGGAAGAATGATGTTCGCGGTGATGCCGTCTTTGCCCACTTCGCGCGACAGGGTCTTCGACCATCCGACGAGAGAGGCTCGGAGCGTGTTCGACATGGCGAGGTTCGGGATGGGCGCGACTATGCCGGACGACGTGCTGGTGATGATGCGGCCCCACTTGCGCTCGCGCATGCCGGGCAGCACGCGATCGGTGGTGGCGATGACGGAGAGCACCATGGATTGAAACTGCTTCATCCAGAGTGCGGGGTCCTGGCCGGCGGCAGGCGTGGGCGGCGGGCCGCCGGTGTTGTTGATGAGGATGTCGACCGGGCCGAGTTGGCTTTCGATCGACGAGATATTGGCGTCGATGACGGAGAGATCGGCGAGATCCCAGGTGAGGCCAATGCTTGTGCCGCCGAGAGCCGCGACGGCCTGGCGGGTTTCTTCAATGGCGGCTGGTTTGGTGCCCGCAACCGCGATTTTTGCGCCTTCCGCAGCCAACGCAAGGGCAATGGCGCGCCCGAGTCCGCCACTCCCGCCTAACACTAAAGCCGTCTTGTTTTTGAGACCAAAATCCATGGGTTGACCACCGTTCAGGCAATGATAGCAGCGCGATAATGCGGGGCGCTGCGGGCAGGCGGCCGGAAATGGGACGCGAAAAAATTCCTGAAAAAAGTTGGGAAAAGCGCAAAACTAATCCTTTAGTTGCACGTCTATACCTGCAAGCACGAGAGTCCTCCCCCGGATTTTCTGATTGGAATCAAAGGGATACGGATGCCGCCAAAGAAATCGAACACGCTGACCGAGGCCGAGCTTAGGCTGATGAAGATTTTGTGGCGTCGTGGGGAGTCGGCGGTGACCGACCTGGTGGCGGCCATGCCGGACGGGGAGACGCTGGCCTACAACTCGGTGCTGACGACGGTTCGCATTCTTGAGCAAAAGGGGTACGTGGAGCATCGTCAGGAGGGCCGGGCGTTTGTGTACTGGCCATGCGTTGCCGAGGAAGAAGCGAGCCGCTCGGAAGTACGGCATCTGATGAGCAGGTTCTTTGGGAATTCGCGCGAGCAACTGCTGCTGTCGCTGCTGGGCGATGACGAGATTTCTGCGCGAGAGCTGGAGCGGTTGAAAGAAGCGATCCGCAATGCGGCGCCGGACGAGACTGAGGGGGGCAGGTAGCCATGATGACTGCGATCTCTCACATCTCAACCTTGGCAGCCAGTGCGGCGTTGACGGCGCTGTGGCAAGGGGTGCTGCTGGTTTGCGGATTGGCGTTGTGCCTGCGGGTTGCGCCGCGCACTTCTGCTGCGCACAGATTTTTGCTGTGGGCTGCGGCGTTTATGACGCTGGTTAGCTTGACGGCGTTGGGATTGATCTCGGGCTTTGCTTCTTCTTTGGCGGTTGGTTCGGCGAGCGGTGGTGTCGGTGTGGCGGCGAGTCCGTGGCTGCGGCTGGATGAGCGCTGGAGCGTTGCGATTGCGTTGCTGTGGGCGACGGCTTCGATGGTGCGCGGCGCGGGACTCGGGATGCACGCGGTGCGGCTGCGCACGCTTTGGAAGACGGCTGTTCCGGTTGAATTGGATGGCCGCCTGCAGAGCCTGGTGAATGGGGCGTGGGGGCGCGGAGTTGTGGAGGTTTGCACGACGACGATGCTTGAGCGGCCGAGCGTGATTGGATTTTTCAGGCCGCGGATCCTGATTCCTGAATGGCTGTTTGCGCGGTTGACCGCGGGTGAGCTTGAACAGATTGTGCTGCACGAGGGCGAGCACTTGCGCCGGCGCGACGACTGGACTAACCTGCTGCAGAAAATTTGTCTCGTCTTGTTCCCGTTGAATCCGGCGCTGGTGTGGATGGAACGGCGCCTGGGCCGCGAGCGCGAGATGGCTTGCGACGACGGCGTGGTGCACGTGACGCGTGCGCCTCGGGCGTATGCTGCGTGCCTTGCGAGTTTGGCTGAGCGGGGATTGAAACACCGTGCAGAAGCGTTGACTCTCGGCGCATGGCAGGGGCGGCCGGAACTTGTCGATCGCGTGCACAGCATTCTGCGCAAGAAGGGCTCGCTGGGTCCGGTGGAAACGCGCGTGATTTTTGGAGCGCTCAGCGTGGGGCTTGTGATGGGCGGGGTTGAGCTTTCGCGCTGCCCACAGTTGGTGGCGTTTGTGCCGGCGACGCCTCATGTGTTCACGGCGGATGCCGTGCAGCCTACAGCGCGGATGGTGAATGCGGCTTACTATCCTGACCGAAATATTCGTGCCGTGCCGGCGACGATGAAGTGGAAGGCTGAGAAGGTTACTGCACACCGTGAGATTGCGCAGGGCGACGTACTCAACCAAGAGGATCGTGTTGCACGCGGAGTGGAACAACAGAACGGCGTTCGTGCGATCAATACAGCGTTTACGGAAAGTGATTCGCAGCGGGCTTCGATAGTGACGAAGGGGCGCAAGAATATTGCCGCAGCGAATGAGCCGAAGAACGCGCAGCAACAGTGGTTCGTGTTGACCACCTGGGAAAGTGTGCAGACCACTGGCCAGCAGATGGCGAAGCAGGGCAACGGCGTGAGCGCGGATTATGATGTGCCGGCGAATGTGAATGAGGACGGAAGCGCGCGGCCTGCGCAGCAAGCGGGCCAGCAGCCGACGAATCAGATTACAGTCACGCGGCTGATCGTGAGAGTGATTCCGGCAAGCGAGAAAAACCAGCAGTCCACCCTTCAGGCAATTCGCGACGGGTGGCTGGTGATTCAACTTTAAGCAAAAGCAACAACCAAAAACTTCAATCAAAAAAACTCGAACCCACGGAGAGAAACAAATGTCAGCACCAACTAATTCATTAGTAGCGAAGGCGAAGCGAGTGGCTGTTCCAGCAGGCGTGATGGCGGCGCTGCTCGCTGTTGTGTTTATGTTCAACCGCAACGAAGCGCACGCGGCCATTGGCGCGGCGGCACCGATGGACGAGAGCAGCGTGTCGTCGCTGACGGCGCTCGACAACGCGGTGGAAGCGGTAGCTGCACGCGTTACGCCCGCAGTTGTGAACGTCTCCGTGACATCGAGCGGGCACAGTGACGAAGGCGTACAGGATGGCGAAGACTCGGGCATTCCGCAAGCCGCCATCCCGCCTGGATTTGAGCAGTTCTTTGGACCGCAAGGACACATGCGCGGCGGCAAACCACAGGCGCAGATTGAGCATGGCATCGGCAGCGGCATTATTATTTCGCCGGACGGCTACATCGTGACGAACGATCACGTCGTGGATGGCGCAACGCAGATCCGCGTGACGCTGAATGATCGCCGCGTGTTTCCGGCGAAGCTCGTCGGCGTGGACAAGCTCAACGACCTTGCTGTGATCCGCATCGATGCGAAGGATCTTACGAGCATTGCGTGGGGCGACTCATCCCATCTTCGTCCGGGGCAGACGGTGCTCGCTTTCGGCAGCCCGTTCGGCTACTTCCAGTTCTCCGTTACGCGGGGCATTGTGAGCGCACTTGATCGGCCCAATCCTTACTCGGATGATCCGCGCAAGCCGGGTGACTTTATCCAAACCGATGCTGCCATTAACCCAGGTAACTCGGGCGGTCCGCTTGTAGATGCGCGTGGCGAACTGATCGGCATCAACACGTTCATCATCTCGGGCAGCGGTTCGTTTGCGGGCGCGGGCTTTGCGATTCCTTCGCAGATTGTGCGGGCATCGGCTGAGCAGCTCATCAAGACCGGCAGCGTGCACCACGGCTACCTGGGTATCAACATGAACGATGTAACACCGGACAACGCGAATTTCTTCAATCTGCCTGACGCGACGGGCGCGATCGTGAGCCAGGTAACTCCTGACTCGCCGGCTGGGCACGCCGGACTGAAGGCCGGCGATGTGCTGCGCGAGGTGGATGGCCGCAAGATCGTGAATGGCGGTGCACTGCAGGTTGTTGTTTCGGAGATGAGCCCAGGGAACTCGATCGCACTCGGCATTTTGCGCGACGGCAAACCGGGACAGATCAAGGTGACGGTGGGCGAATATCACGCCGATAAAGAAGTGGCGGCAAACGGGGACCAGGGATCGGGGCAGCACGGAAAGCTCGGGCTTGCGATGGCCGACCTGACGCCTGACGTTCGCGGCCAACTGAATATTCCGGAGCAAGTGAACGGCGCTGCGATTGGAAGCGTTCGCCCCGGCAGCCCCGCGGACGATGCGGGCCTTGCACCGGGCGACGTGATTACGGAAGTGAATCGCCATCCCGTGCAGAACGCTGAATCGGCAGTTAACCAGATTCACTCTGTCCCGGCAGGCAAGGACATTCTTCTCCTAGTCTGGTCGAAGGGCGGAGCTTCTTACCGCGTAGTGCACCCCGCACAGGACGCACAGAACGGCATGTAGTCAGCAGTTTGACTGAATGCCGCATATCCCCCGGGCCGCTGCCAGAAGAAGGCAGCGGCCCACATCTTTGCGGGTGGATTTGACGAAATGTTGAATGGTCACACCATTGCGCTTGCCTGTGGGAGCCGGGCAGTCTAGGATTTCTTCTGCGGCCGCAAGGCGCGTCGCCTCCATTTCTAAAACGCCCCGGAGATGTCCCCATGTTGAGATTGCGAATGCTCCTGTTGTCCTTTTGCGCGCTCGCTTGTTTGAGCGCAGGCGCCCAGGTGAAACCGTTGGACGGTGTGATTGATATTCATGCGCACACCGCGCCGGATTCTGTGCCGCGTAGCATGGATGCCATCGACCTGGCGAAGCTGGCGGAAGAACGCGGCATGCGGGCGATCGTCTACAAGAATCACTACGAGCCGACAGCGTCGCTCGCGTACCTGGTGCACAAGGTGGTTCCGGGGATCCAGGCGTATGGCGGCATCGATTTGAATTTGAGCGTGGGCGGAATGAATCCGGTTGCCGTGGAGAAGATGGCGCTGACGACGGGCCACCTGGGCAAGTTTGTATGGATGGCGACGTACGACACGCGTGCGCAGGTGCTGGTTTCAAAACAGGATCGTCCGTTTGTTGCGGTCTCGCGGGATGGCGCACTGCTGCCTGAGACGATCGCGGTCATCGCCATGATCAAGAAGTACGACCTGGTAATGGCAACCGGACACAACTCGCCGGAAGAGGACTTGCTGTTGATTCGCGAAGCGCGCAGGCAGGGCATTACGCACATTGTGACGACGCATGCGATGATGACGCCGATTCACATGTCGATTCCGCAGATGAAAGAAGCGGCGGGGTTGGGAAGCTACATCGAGTTTGTGTATAACGGCCTGATCGGCGGTGCGAAGGAATTCGATTTTGCGGACTATGCAAAGGCGATTCGCGCGGTGGGTGTGGATCACTGTATTTTGTCGTCGGACATGGGACAGCCCGCCAATCCGCTTCATCCGGATGGGCTGCAGTTGTTCTTTGACGGAATGCGCAAGCAGGGATTCACACAGGGTGAGGTCGACCAGATGTCGAAGGTGAATCCGGCGCGGCTGCTTGGGCTGGAGTAGACATCTCCGTGCTCGCCGGTGGAAGCTTGCGGAATCTATAATCGAGTCTCGTTCAGGGAGGCGAGACAATGCCGTCAGGAAATGTTTCGCAAGCCGGGGATGCTGACCTGGTTGCCGCCCTGGGCGATTACCGCACAGAGTCGGGACGCGGACTGCTTGAGCTTGTGGATGCGTCGCCGGTCCTGCTGATTTTTGTGCGCCACTTCAATTGCTCGTTTTGCCGGGCAACGCTCGACGAGGTGTCGAAGATTCGCGCGCAGATTTTGGCGAAGGGTGTGAATCCTGTCTTCGTGCACCTGGGCACTCCGGAAGTGGCGAAGCCCTGGTTTGACTTCTTCAAACTTTCTGACGTGGAGCGCGTGAGCAATCCGGACGCGTCGCTTTATCAGCATCCCGTGTTCGGACTGGGGCGCGTCAACCCGATCTGGCATCTTGTCAATCCGATGGTGTGGTGGGGATGGCTCAGGGGAGACCTGTTCCGGTATGGCATTGGGCCGGTGAAGGACGATGGGCAACAGATGCCGGGCGTCTTCTTTTTGAAGGACCGTAAAATTGCGAAGGCGTTTCGCTACAAGACGATTGCGGATGAGCCTCCATTTTTAAAATTGATTCGATAGAAAGTGAGCAAGGGATGGCGGCGGATTGGGATTCGCGATTTCTGGAAATGGCGCGGCTGGTTTCCACGTGGAGCAAAGATCCGAGCACGCAGGTCGGCGCGGTGATTACGCGCGGCAAGTTCGTGGTGTCGCTTGGATTCAACGGCCATCCCAAGGGCGTGCCGGACACGCCGGTGCGGCTGACGGATCGTGAGACGAAGTACCGCACGATTATTCACGCGGAGATCAACGCGATCCTGACGGCGAAGCAGGATCTGGAGGGTTGCACGATTTACGTGTGGCCATTCATGCCGTGTTCGCAATGCGGGGCGGCGGTGGTGCAGGCCGGCATCAAGCGAGTGGTTGCGCCCGAGTCGAATAACGATCGCTGGGCAGAGAGCTTCGCCTTCACGAAGGAGATGTTTCGCGAGGCTGGAGTTGAGCTGGTGATGATTGGGGAGTGAGGGGAATTTGTTGGCACGGAAATCGGGTTACCAGAAGTCAACGGCCACAACCCGAGAGTGCCCGGGCTTTCCGTCGATCACTTCTGTCTCCATGACAGCCTCGACGTTGCGAAACGACTTGCCGGACGGCATCATATCTTCCAGCGACTGCATGGATCGCTCGTCGGTGGCGAACACGCCAATGCTCTGCGTTCCCAGAGCACTGAGACCGCCAACCAGTACGACCGGCTGGTCGGTGATCTGAGAATCGAAGCGAGCAAGAAGCCCATAGTCCCTGGTAACGCTATCCAGCCGCTGGCCGAAGTCAATTCCCCAGCGCGTTTTGGGGTCCTTGCCATCGAAGATCCAGGCCTCGTGAGTCACTCCATCCGAATCGACGTTGCTGACTGCGCGAAACCGCAACTGGCTTGTCAATCGCGCCGACCACTCGTTGTTCAGCAGACCGATGAGAACAGTTGGCCGCCGGCTCATATCGGCGATGGAGGTTTGATTGGAGAGTTGCATCGTGCAGTCCCGGCTCTCGGTTCGAAAGATTCCGCAGATTCGGGAAAATGCAATCGCGTCGCTGATGGCGATCTTCGACTTCATTCCCTGGAAAGCTGCTCGGAGGGATGGATCGGAGTCTCCTGGAATCTCCAGCGTCGCTCGCCCAAGCACAAACGGCTCTTGATCGTAGCCCACCAACATAGGAGCCCAAAACCAATTCAGCGCCCTGGTGCGCGATTCTTGATACGCCTGAGTCGCGAAATACCCAACCGCGACCATCAGGACGGCAATGGCGGCAGACAAGCAAGCTACCCAAATTGGAGATCGGCTGAACCAGGCCATCCCTTTGGTTGCCCGAGAAGGCTCGGGTGCGGCCGAGGGAGTCCGTTCTGAAGGAGGCAGATTTGCCTTGTCGGCGGGTGGAGCAACGGCGGGCGGCTTCGCCTGCACATCTTTCAGAGACCAATCCGTTTTTCCCTTTTTTTCTTCTTTGGAATGAAAATAGAACTCGGGGATATAGGTCCCTACGGAAAGGGAGACCTGCACTTCGTGCTCGTGCTCCTGATAGTACTGCGCCAGCCTTTTTCGCACTTCGCCGGCGGTGATTCTGACGATAGGATCGGCGCCGGTGTCATAGTCGGGCGATCTGTCAAAAACGGAATGGCCGAGGGAACGTTCCTTCAGCTCATCCAGTTCGCCACGAATGGCGCACTCGACAATTTTCCTGAGAAAACGGGGATATCGCTTGCTGTTGCAGAAGTGTGGACTTTGCAGGAGGAGATCCAGATGCTCTCGTAGGAGTGCAACCTGATGAACCGTCAGGGTCTGGGCCGCCGGTGTCATGGCCATCGGAAAAATGCCTCTCGAATACCCATGTGAGTGGATAAGGAAGGTATCATACCCCCCTTTTCCCGAGTTTTCAATCGCCGCTTCTTTGACGGTATCGTGGCGGCAACTCTGTGTGTTCGCTGCGGCTCGGCCGTGCTCGCCCCGAATTCTCGCAGCAAGTGCTGCATTGCCAAGACTTTCGGGAGTTTTCCAAGGGGGCAGCGTGAGCCGAGGGGCGATTGAACCAGCATTGATTATAGGCTCAACCCGGCAAACGGAGGGGATGGCTTGCATCCGGTCAGGCCGAGGCCGCGATTGTCTGCGATGCGAGTGACAGATGACCGGGCTTGTTCCCGATTTGCCGATGTGGTTGGGCCCCGCGCGACTCGATACCTCCCAGTTTACGGTATAGAACCCCATCTTAAGTTCTTGAAAATAAGCGTTGAATAATTTTTTCGGTGCGGCATACCGTAATGAACGTTGGCAGTGTCTGCGCCCGATGCTAGTTTCCTCGTGTTTTTTATTGCTGGTCGAAACGGTCGGTTAACCACTCTCGACCAAGACGCTTAGGCGACCAGCAGCGCACTTCTGAAACCTTGATGGTTCTGTATCCAAGCGCTTTATCGATTTATCTCGAATACAGGGCCATTTCTCGCTCTGCCCGCACCTGCAGGCCGATCTGCCAGGACCGGGCAATCACGCCGCCTTTTTGGCTCAACAGAAGTAAGCGGTTACTCTCCGGCAAGGGCGGGGAGCGGTTTACCAAGGTTTGCACGTTGTCAGGGCCTGCGCAAGATTGCTTCACCAGTAGGACGCGCGGGTGGTGGTTGGACGGAATTCAAAAGGAGCTGCACTTTGCAGCGGAGGTCAAGCGAAGATGTTGAAAATTCAAGTAAGTGGTGTGTCAGAAAATGGCCAAGTTGCAGCCTTTCTCACCTCCAAAATCCAATCGGGAGCGAAAGCGGCGGACGGCTTACTGAACGCACAGCGGATCCGCAGGTTCGTCTCGCGGTCGAGCGCAGTGCTGGCTTGCTGGGTCGTGGCATTTCTGGTGTTGATGCCGGCTTCTGCGCGATTGTCGGCACAGACATTCGGATCCATCTCGGGACACATCTCCGACGCGACTGGCGCGGTAATTCCCGGCGCCACAGTCACTCTCACGAACACGGCCACGAACACGAGCCGTTCGACGGTGACAACCGCCGCAGGAGACTACACGTTTCCTGACGTCCCGACGGCGACCTACGCGATTAAGATCGAGCGCTCGGGGTTCAAAATCGTTACCACCTCGGTGGACCTGCAGATGCAGCAGTCCTTGCGTCAAGACTTCACGATGTCTGTAGGCGACGTCACGCAAACGGTTACAGTTGAGGCGTTGGGTGCACTGCTGCAGACAGATAACCCCACCCTCGGCACCGTGGTTCCTACCGAAACCATTTCCGAGATGCCGATTAACAATCGAAACTACCTGAACCTGGTGGCGGTTTCGGCGAACACGAACGTCGTATCACCCACCCAGGGCCAAGCCGGCTCGCGGTTGGGTGGCGCTCGCGCCAGCCAGTCGATTTCCGTGGGCGGCTCGCGCATTATGTTCGATCACTACACGCTCGATGGCATCAACAACACCGATCCGGACTTCAACACCTTTGTGGTGCAGCCCTCCATCGAAGCCATCCAGGAAATGAAGGTACAGACTGGCGTCTATTCGTCCCAGTTCGGCTACAACGCGACGCAGGTCAACGTGGTCTCCAAGAGCGGCGGCAACCAGTTTCATGGAACGGCGTCCGACTATGTTCGCAACAACTACGTGGATGCGCTGGGGTATAACTACAACTATCCAAACGCTCTACCCAAGACTTTCCCCTATAAGTACAACGACTACGGTTTCGTACTGGCCGGACCGATCTGGATTCCTCACGTATTCAATGGCAGGAACCGCTTCTTCTTCATGGTCAACGATGAATGGTACTCGCAGATCAGTCTCTCTCAAACTACGAGGACCCAGCCCACCCAGGCCGAACTGAATGGCGATTTGAGCGGTTACGGCAAGCCTATCTACGATCCCGCCACGGGCAACGCCGACGGCACGGGCAGGACGCAGTTCGTTAACAATAATCTCGCAGGTCGCATCGATCCCATCTCTCTCAAGTTCATCCAGTTGTATGACGCGCCAGCGCAGAACAGCTCAACAACAAGCAATTACACATTCCTCACCCACGCCAAGGACACTCACGACGGCTTCAATGTACGCGGCGATTTCGACCAATCGGCAAAGTCGCAGTTTGCCTTCCGCTTCAGCAACGGACTTGAAACCAACCCCACAGCGGGCTTCGTGACTTCAGGCGGAACAGTGGGCAGCAATATCCTCACCAGGTACTACCAGTACATGGGCTCCCACACCTGGACCATCTCTCCCACCGTCGTGAACGTGGCCACGTTTGGCTACACAAGCTTCTTCAACTCTCTCGGCCTGTTCTCCCAGGGAATCGATGACGACGTGACCAAGGTCGGGATTCCAAACCTTTCCTCGGGAGCCTCCTCAACCTGGGGTATCCCAGCCATTAGCTACACGGGGGATATCTTCACAGGTCTTGGTGACAGCACCGATGGTCCCTATGTGACCACCGACCCGAATACCACTGTGAACGACAACATCAACTGGGTGCATGGCAAGCATTCCATCGACCTCGGCTTCCAGTACGAGCGGCAGGTGTTCAATGAGCTGGGCAACCAGCAGTCGCGCGGAAACTTCGTTTTCCAAGCCAACGCGACCGCTAGGGTCACATCCCCCGGAGTCCTTGCTTCTGGAACCGGCTCGGCCTTTGCCGATTTCTTGCTCGGCCAGATCGATAGTTCCACCTATTCGGTCGCCATCGCGAAGGCCAATTACGTGCGCAACGTCGAGTCCGGCTATTTTGACGACAACTACAAGGTCACGCCCAAGCTCTCGATCCAGTTGGGCCTGCGCTATGAACTGACACCGCCGTGGTTTGACACTCTGGGCAACGAGTTCATGCCTGATTTCCAAACCAACCACACTCCTATCAGCCCTACAGTTGCCGGGCCTGAGCCTTCCAACCTTCAGCCTGCCTTTGTGCGCGAGGGCAACTGCAACAACGCGTACCAGGGAACTGCCATCACCTGGGTGGTGGGTGCGGCCAACAATCCGGGCAATCCCAACTCCCCCGTTCAGCCGGGGCCGCGGTGCGCCAATGGCGACCTTCCCAATTCGATGGTGTCCACTTCGTACCTCGACTTTGCGCCGCGCATCGGCATTTCCTACTCGCCCACGTCCACTATAGTGATTCGCGCGGGCTACGGCTTGTATTACGACCACGATACCGCCAACGCTCGCTTTGACGTGGCCCGTAACCTCGCCGGGCGCGTAACGCTGAGCTCGGGCAACGGCGCCGCGGGCGTAGCCACCCTGAACTGGGGCAACGCGATCGCGACCGGACAGGGCGCTGTGATCCCGCCTCCCTACTCGTACGCGAACGAATTCGAAAACAAGACCGCGAATACCGAGATCTATCTGATTGACATTCAAAAGCAGGTCGGTCAGAGCTGGCAGTTCGAGGCCGGCTATCTGGGTTCGCAAAGCAATCATCTCAACGGTTTCCGAAATGCCAACTACACGGTTCCCGCCGGCTTGCTCGGCCCCGCCGGGTACTATCCGTCTGGCCAAACCACCGGCACCTGCACCGCGACGTCCATATCGGGTTGCGGAGGACCCAAGAACCAACTGGATCGGACACCTTACCCGAACTATGGTGTGGTCCAGATGGTGCATGACATAGGCATCTCGAATTACAACGCCTTCACCTTCCAGGTGAACAAGCGCTTCAGCGGCGGATTCAATCTCGTCAGTTCCTACACCTTCGCGAAATCGCTGGACGACACAAGCGGTATCCGCACCCAATCTTCGAAGCTGTTCCCGCAGAGCGACCTCTGCATCACCTGCGAATACGGCCCATCGGACTTTGATGTGAAGCACCGCGTGGTCGTGTCGGCCATTTACCACCTGCCCGTCGGCGCAGGTCTCCTCATCGATCCTAAGTCGAAGGCTTTGGATGCGGTGATCGGCGGCTGGGAACTCAGCGGCCTCGTCACCCTGCAAACGGGCGTGCCCTACAACGAGAGCTACACCGACAACGTCGCCAACACCAACACCATCACGGGCGGCACCTATCCCACGAGGCCGAATTACGTTTCCGGCCAACCGTTCGTCCTTCCCAACAAGACGCCCGGAAACAACGGACAATGGGTGAATCTTGCCGCCTGGCAGGAGCCTGCTGCGGGCTTCCTTGGCACCTCGGCCCGCAACATGCTCTACGGCCCCGGCTACCAGCGGTTCGATTTGTCCCTGGACAAGAACTTCAACATGCCCTACAACGAGCACCACCAGTTCCAAATTCGCTTTGACGCGTTCAACGCGCTCAACCACACCAACTTCGGCAACCCGAATGCCTCACTAACCGGCACATCCACTCCCGGTAAAATCACGGGTTCCAATGCGCCAGCAGGAAGCGCCAACGGAGGTTCGCGCGAACTGCAGCTAGGCGCCAAGTACTCGTTCTAAGAACGGATACCTTAGGCGCGTTCAACCATGATGGGTGCCCCAGGTCTCAAACCAGAGACCTGGGGTTCATCTGGGCAGCACGTTGAGTGAGATGGTTTGTTGAGGACCCGCAGGGCGATTGGTTCCGAGACGGCAACGGGATTTTCCCGGTAGACGGGGTAGATGGATTTGCCATTCTTTGTAAATTGCGAATACAGTTCCACTGGCTGCGATTTCCTGCAAAATCGACGAAATTGGATTAAGATTCACGGGCCCATTGTCGTGGGGTTGGTGTTGTGCTCTGCGCAGAAGAGATTGGTTGATGCTGAAGGATTGGTTAGATCAAGTTCAACAAAGGAAAGGTGATCGGAAAAATGGCGCAAACTACACGGAGGTCCATGCTGAAAGGAACAGCTCTCTCAGCGTTGGGAACACTCTCGATATTCTCGCTGCCCGCGTTGGCGGAAGCTGTTCAAAGCAATAGTTCGCCGTTTCAGCGGCCGAGGCTCAAGATTACCGACGTGCGCACGGCGCAGGTGAACGTGCATGGACCGCAGACACACATCAGGATTTACACGGATCAGGGGATCTACGGGCAGGGAGAATCGACGGATGCCGCCATCGGGACCGCATCGCTGATCCGCAGCTGGCGGCGGATGCTGATTGGACGCGATCCGCTCAACGTGGAAGCGCTTTGGGAGAGGATTCGCACTGGTGGAATTTTCGCCGGCGCGCAGGGCGGGCAATACATCACGGCACTTTCGGGTCTGGAAATTGCGTTGTGGGATCTTGCGGGCAAAGCGCTCGAGTTACCCGTGTACCAATTGATGGGCGGCAAGTTCCGCGATAAGGTTCGCATCTACTGCGACTCGGATATGGATGTTCCCATTGGGGAGGAGTCGGACCGGAAGCTCCCTTGGATCAAGGCGCAGGGCTTCACGGCGATGAAGATCGACCTCGACGATGCGACGGATCCTGCGCGCTTCGATTCAGTGAACTGGACAGCAAGCAACGGCGAGATTGATCGCATGGTGAAGTGGGTTTCGCACGTGCGCGAATCCATCCCCGCCAACATGGACCTGGCTTGCGATATGCATGGCCGCTATGACGCTCCCACCGGAAAGAAAGTGGCGAAGGCGCTGGAACCGTTCCGGCTGATGTGGCTGGAAGAGCCGGTTCCCCCCGAAGACATCGATGCGATGGCGGACATTCGCCACTCGACCTCGACGCCGATTGCTTGCGGGGAGAACATCTACATGCGCTGGGGATACAGGGAGGTGTTCGAAAAGAAGGCGGTCGACATTATCCAGCCTGACTTCCAGAAGGTCGGCGGTCTTTCCGAGGCTCAAAAGGTTGCCAACATGGCGCAGGCCTACTACATTCCGGTAGCGCCGCACTGCGTGGTTTCGCCAATTGGGGTGATGGCGACTGCTCATGCGTGCACAACGTATCCGAACTTCCTGGCTTGCGAGTGGCACTGGATCAATCACCTGGATACCTGGAAGACGTTCGTGAAGGAAGGCGAGATCATCATCGATGGTCACGTCACTCCAACCGAGAAGCCAGGCCTTGGTTTGGAGATGGACGAGGATGCCGCGAAGAAGGTTCAGATTCCTGGAACGCCGTGGTTTGAAGCGGAGAAGTAAACATTTCGAAGAGAACAGCATTTCTGGGGAGCAGAGGATGATGCGGAAAGTTGTTGCAAGTGTTTTAGCAGGGGCTGCCTTGCTGGCGGCCACTGCGTGCCTGTCGGCGCAGCAGGAATTCTTCACGCGGGACGATGTGATCAAGTACACGCCCGACTGGCAAGGGGAGCGATTTCCCGACGGCCGGCCGAAGGTTCCAGATGACATCCTCGATCGAATGAAAAATGTCACGCTTGAAGAGGCGTGGGCGACGCTGCGCAACGCGGGGTTTGTGCACCAGTATGAAGACGGGTGGTACTCGATCCATCCGGACCAGATCCTGGTGGGCAGGGCACTGACGGCGGTATGGATGCCGGGCAGGCCCGATATTCAAAAGGTGATTGAAGACCAGGGGAAGAAGGACAATCGCCAGGGAGCCACCAACGCGTGGCCCGTGGACATGTTGCAGCCTCGCGACGTGTATGTTGCCGACCACTTCGGACTCAAAACGGATGGTCCATCGATCGGCGACAACGTAGGCAACGCCATCTATGCGCGATCCGGGAACGGCATCGTCTACGATGGCGCGGTTCGCGATATCAACGGCCTGAACGAGCTGCCGAATTTCACTTCCTTTGTTCGGTACTACGACCCCTCCCATCATTTTGGAAGTCTCGCCAGCGGAAGACTGCTGAACTCGACCATGGTGAGCATCAACGGGCCGACCAGGATTGGACATGCAACGGTGATGCCTGGAGATGTAATTCTTGGCCGCAATGGCGGGGTACTGTTTATTCCGCCGCAGCTGGCGGAGAAGGTCGTCAAGGACTCCGAACGCACGCGTCTTGAGGACACCTTTGGACACCTGCGCTTGAAAGAGAAGAAATACACGGCTGGGCAGATCGATGCCAAGTGGTCACCGGAGATCGAACAGGATTACCATCAGTGGTTGAAAGAGAATGAGGACCATCTGACCGTACCGAAGGCCCAGATCGAGGAGATTTTGAAAGAGGCGAAGTAAACGGATCAAGGGCCGATGTGGGAGGCACGATCCGTTAGGCCCCCACTTTTCCGTACTCTCTCAAGGTCACTCCAACGTTCTGTTTGCACTGCGGGTTTTTCGGGGGAAATGTGTTTCACAATCGCAGGGAATTCTTGAAAGCTCTTACGGCTGGAGCGGCGGGGCCTTTTCTTCTGGCCGAGCCATATCGCAGTGTCGCGGAGACGATGCGCAAAAAGGTGAAGATTACCGACGTGAAGTGCATGATTGTGCGCGGCACCTGGGATTGGAACCTGATCAAGGTGGAAACGGATGCCGGCATCGCTGGCATTGGCGAGGCCTATTGGGGGCCGGGCGTCAAGGATCTGGTGCTCCGGCAGCTTAAGCCGCTGATCATCGGCGAAGATCCGATGAACGTGGACAAGCTCTACACGAAGATGCTGATGCAGAGCGCCGGGGCCGGCGCCATCGGCGGCGTTACGGTGACAGCGGCGAGCGGCATTGAAATTGCGCTCTGGGACCTGGTGGGCCGCATTCTGGAAACTCCGGTTTGCAACCTCCTGGGAGGACGCTTCCGCGACCGCGTGCGCTTTTATCAAACGTACCAGGCGCCGGCCAAGGCTGCGGAACTCTCCTCCTGGCGCGACCAGGCGGCGGAAGCCAAAGGCAACAACCCCTACGGGTTTACGGCGTTCAAGTTTCAGGGCGACAACATTCCCGTCAGCGCAGATCCCACTTACGCGGAACCGGGACATGATCCATACGGCCGCAACCTGACCAACCGGGACATACAACGCATCGTCACCAAGATGGAAGCGGTGCGCGGTGAACTCGGCCTGGACATCGACTTTGCCATCGAGTGCCATTGGAAGTACGACACGCAGGATGCAATCCAGTTGCTGAATGCGCTGGAGCACGTTCAGCCGATGTGGCTTGAAGATCCGCTGCCGCCGGAGAACACGGACGCGATGGCCAGGCTGGCACGCGCAACGCGGACGCCAATCTGCACGGGCGAAAATCTCTACACCGTGCAGGGGTTCAGGACGCTGATCGAAAGCCAGGCATGCGCGGGCGTCCACATCGACATTCCGAAGTCCGGTGGGTTGTTGCAGTCCAAGCGCATCTCCGATCTGGCCGATCTCTACTACATCTGGACGGCGGCGCACAATCCGGCGAGCCCCATCGGCACCATTGCCTCGGTGCATGCGGCGGCCTCGATGCGCGGCTTCAAGATTCATGAACTAGCCAAGTGGGTTGATTGGTGGCCCACGCTTGTGGTTCACGAAGGGCCCTTTTGGAAGGATGGATATTACGTCATCGAAGACAAGCCGGGGCTGGGAGTTGAGATCGATCCAGACGTGGCCAAGGCGCACCTTGCGCCGGGGGAAACATGGTGGGGTTAGAGCCGGCCCGTGGAAATGAAGTCAACCTCAACGAGGCCTTCAGGCATTGGGGAGATACATTTCGCATTTAAAGTCGCGAACCAAACAACGTGAGGCATAACGCTGAAAGGAAGAATCAAAGATGTCCGAACACATGAAGGGAAACATGAATCGCCGCAGTGTTTTGAAGTCGTCGCTGGCCGTGCTGGCAGGCGGTGCCCTGAGCCAGTCAGCGGTAGCCGACGCCGCGGAGTCTTCTATCAAGAATGTGAATCTGAATTCGAGCCCCTCGACGTTGAAGATCACCGACATGCGCTATGCGGTGGTGGTGAAGCCGGGACCGAGTCCCTGCGTTCTGATCCGCATTGACACCAACCAGGGAGTTTATGGACTGGGCGAAGTGCGAGACATCGCTGGATATCAGTATGCGATGGTGCTGAAGAATCGCATCGTTGGCGAGAATCCGCTGAACATCGACTACCTGTTTCAAAAGATTGCCCAGTTTGGAGGCGGCGCGCGGCAAGCAGGCGGTGTGTGCGCCGTGGAGATGGCGCTGTGGGATATTGCCGGCAAGGTATACAACATCCCGGTCTACCAGATGCTCGGCGGCAAGTGGCGCGATAGCATCCGCATCTATGCCGATACCGAAGAGTCGGCCGAGCCAAGCGAGTGCGCGGAGCGAGCCAAAGGTCGCGTGGCCATGGGCCTCACCTGGCTGAAGATGGACATCGGCATTCGTCTGCTGGAGGGGAAACCCGGGATGGTGATGGAGCCGGCCGGTCAAAGCGGGTGGGAGACGCGCAATCAGCCTCATCCCTTTGTGGCCACCGAGGTAACCGATAAAGGCATCGATCGCCTGTGTGAATACGTGGCGGCGGTGCGCGATGCGGTGGGATACGAGATTCCCTTCTCGATCGATCACCTCGGTCACATCGGCGTCAAGTCTGTCATGCGCCTGGCAAAAGCTTATGAGAAGTTCAACCTCGAGTGGATGGAAGATGTGATTCCCTGGTACTATACCGACCTGCTCAAGGAGATTACCCAGTCGAGCCCAACGCCCATTCTTACGGGAGAAGACATCTACGAAATCGCCGACTTCGAGAAGCTGTGCAGCAACCACGCTGTCGACAAAATTCATCCAGACCTTGCGACCTCAGGCGGCATCTTGCGGACGCACAGAATCGGCGACATGGCATTTACCTATGGAGTGCCCATGGCAATGCATTTTGCTGGAACGCCGGTGAGCTGCATGGCGAACGTTCACTGCGCAGCGGCCACACGCAACTTCCTAGCTCTCGAGAACCATTCCCTCGATGTGCCCTTCTGGCAAGAGCTGGTCACGGGCATTGAAAAGCCGATCATCAACAAGGGATATATCAAGGTTCCGGATACGCCGGGCTTGGGTATCACGCTCAACGACGATGAAGTGAAGCGGCACCTGAAGCCAGGCACAGGATACTTTGAACCCACGCCGATGTGGGACGAAGTGCAGTCCTTGGACGATGCGCTCTTCAGCTAAAGCGACAGCTTAGAGTGATCAGGAAACCAGCGGGGAAGGGTGAGATACATGAAGAAGACAGTCTCGGCAATTTTGCTGGCATGCGCGGTGTGGATGGCGGCTCCCGCGCACGGCCAAGTGACCATGACGCGGGATCAAATTCTCTTTTATACCTCGGATTGGAAAGGCGAACGATTCCCGGATGGCCGGCCGAAATTGCCGGACTCGCTGTTGAAGCGCGCCGTGGATATGACGATTGAAGATGTGTGGGAGTTCCTGCGCGGCCAGGGCTACGACAATCAATTTGATTCAGGCTGGCAGGCGCTGCATATCGATAAGCCATTCGCAGGCCGGGCGCTGACAGCCCAATACATGCCGACGCGTCCCGATATGGTGAAGGCGATTGCGGCAGAAGGCAAAGCGGAAGGACGGCTCCTGGGCGCAGGCTCCGGAACTAATAGCTGGCCCATCAGCGAACTGCAAATCGGTGACGTGTATGTTGCGGATGGCTATGGAAAAATCGTCGAGGGCACATTGATTGGCTCTAACCTTGGCAATGCCGTTGCGGCGCGCACGCACACAGGATTCGTATTTGACGCCGGAATCCGCGACCAGGAAGAGAATCGGGAGATTCCGAATTTCAACGGATTCTATCGAGGGTACGATCCGTCTGCATGGGCCAATATGGGGTTGACCTCGATCAACGCTCCCATTCGCATTGGACGCGCGGTGGTGTTGCCGGGAGACCTGGTTTTGTGCAAGACGGACGGCGTCCTGTTTATTCCCGCCATTCTTGCCGAACAGGCCATCAGCTATGCGGAATTCACTTCCTTGAAAGACGACTTCAATTTTGAACTCAATCGCGAGGGCAAGAATGGAGCGCAATTTGAAGGCGGCTGGACGCCCGAAAAGTACGATGCATTCGCCAAGTGGATCGACGCTCATCCCGAGAAGCTGAAGATGGAACGCAGCGAATTCGACGCCTTGTTGACGAAGGCCAAATCGCCGCGCCCGGCCCACTAGACACTCCATCTTCTTCCCCGGTCCCTCCGCTGCGGCGGACGAAGGACCGGGGGCTCCAGCGAGCAAAATGAGTTTCTCTCCCGACTTTACTTTGTCGTCTTCAACTCCAACACACTCACCGAATATGGCGGAAACGATCGCGTAAAGTCCGTGCCGAGGCCGGAGACTTCCGCGGTTACCGGAACAAGTTTGGTTGGCTCGGTGATCGTATTGGTGTCATCGGGACCGCTGCCGCTGAGCGTGATGGTGCGGCCGTTGGGCTCTACCGAAGCAACGCCCGTGAGCACCACGTGCACAGCCTGCGGCGTGCTGGCGCGATTCACCACCTTCACGTAAATCGCTCCCGTCTTGCTGTCGCGCGTGGCGTCAAAGTGCATCAACGCCAGATCCTGTGGCGCAGGCTGCTGCACAGGTCCATTCTGCGGAATGATCGGGATGCGCTGCGGACGCGGACCACGGCTGCCGGCCGTTTGCACGGGTTGGTTTGGCCGCACAACATTGCCAATGCCAAAGCCTGCGGCCGGCAGCCATTCACTGTTCGGCACGTTTCTTGCGGTGATGGAAACGACATCGTCGCCGTGGTACGTGGCGAACATGCTCTGCATGTAATATGACGGCGACCCATAGGCACTCACCGAGTTATAGCCAATCAGATCGGTGAGCCACTGCAAGCCGTCCGGATCGATCCTGGTCAACAACGGCGCATACGCTTCCATCTTCACCAGGTGACCATTGCGCTCCATGCCCACCATCCACGCGGCGTCGCCGAGCGCAGCGCCCCAGTTTGGCGTTGGATCGCCGACTCGCGTGGCCCATTCGCCCACAAACACTTCGTGCGGAGCCTTTCCAAATCCCGACGGCAACACGCGCCGCGAATCGTAATCGCTGGCATGCGAGGCCATCTCCTCCTCTGAGCGCCGGTAGTAATGTTCGTCAATCACATCGGCAACGCGCGTGGTCACCGTGTCCGTGGCAATCACTTTCAGGTTCGGGTACTTCGCCTTGATCGCATCGTAGAACTGCGCAAACCGCGTCTCGTAGCTGCCGGGCTGGTTATCGCCGCCGTCTTCGTTGCCCACTTCCACGTATTGCATCTTGTATGGCTCAGGATGCCCGTCCTTCGCGCGCCGCGCTCCCCATGTTGTGTTTACATCGCCGGTCACATACTCAATCTCGTCGAGGGCGTCCTGAATGTACGGCTCAAGTTGCGAGTGCAAGGTAATGCGCGCGCCGCCGCGCAGAGAGTAGCCTGCGTACACCGCCAGAACCGGCTCCATCTTCAGGTCTTCGCACCAATCGAGAAACTCCTGCAGCCCCATCCCATCCGACGACCAGTACCACCACGCGTCGTCAAAATGTCCGGGCCTCTGGGCCGGATCGCCGAGGGTCTTCTTCCAGTCGAAGCGCGTGTCGAGGGTGTTGCCTTCAAGATAATTGCCGCCGGGGAAGCGCAGAAACGCCGGCTTCATGCCCGCGAGCAGCTGCATAATGTCTGGCCGGAATCCATTAGGACGATCCTTGTACGTAGGCGGAAACAGCGATACAAAGCCAAACCAGACGGTCCCCGGATTCGCCGCCGTCAGCACGAACTTGTTCTCCGCCGTGACGGGCACGTCGCCCGTCTTCAGCGTGGCTTCAAACTTTTTCCATTCCTGCGTGAGGCCAGAAACCTGCGTGCTGGCGCGAACTGTAGTTCCATCGTTACCGACGATCGCAAGCGTTATGGGCCCGTTGAACCCCGTCGCCGCCTTCGCATAGAACGTCGCCTTGTAGGTCGTGTTCGGCTTCGACGGGATTCCCCAGAATCCATCGTTCGCAATGCCAACCCGACCGGCGGCGCTGGCCTTGTCGATCACCAGTTTCAGGCTGGTGGGCACAGCTTCGTTGAACGGGGTACCGGGATCGAGCGAGATGGACCCGCTTCCTCCGCCGTTCTGCACAAGCTGCCAATGCACAATATCTTTGGGATCTTCCTTGAAGTTGCGGTTGCGCACAAGCTCCGCATACAAGCCGCCGTCGTAGGAGTAGTTGATCTCCTCCGTCATGATGCCGTAAAACATGGGGCTCACGTGCCCCGTGACCTGATCCGCCTGGATCTTGATCTCCGTCGCGGGCTTGTCCGTTTGTGCAGACAGCGCGCGCTGCCCGGCGAGCAGAACAAGCATTGTCGCCGCCGCAAGTGTGCCAACCTCAAATGTTCGTGTCGCAAAGCGCAGTGAAACAGCGTTCATGCAAGTTCCATCCTTTCGTGTATTCGTTGGGATTGAAGAATCCGCTCCATCGGCGGGCGTAGATCGGTAGAAGTACATTGTTCGGGGAAACGTTTACTCGCACAAAGCATAAGGACAGGTGTTTGCGCTTGTCAATCTATATGTCTATTCAATTTTTTGGGGTGGGGGAAGGGTCCAAAAGGCTGACGAATAGCGCTCGATGATTGAAGAGAGGTTCCTGAGTGAAGTCGTCGGGAGGGGCAGATTTGAACTGCCGATTTGTCGCGCAGTTGGCGGCGTTCAGGAAGAGTTCTTGAAGCGCTGGCTAAAGCCATCGATAGTGAGCGTGAAGACGTGCCATCCCTCGAAGAAAGAGGGATGCCGCACCTTGCCAATAGAGACGCACAATGCCCTCGGGAATGATGCCCGAGGAAGGAATATCTGCCGGATCATAGAGAGGACCACTCCCTCCCAAATCGTAGAGCAACAAAGCGACGAAGCTGGTGACGATGCTTACCGCCAGGGCAGTCGTCATCCATCGCCGCCAGCGGGCAAATGTCCTCAGCAAGGCTTCGTCGGTGAGAGTGAGATACAAACCCAGGAACGCGAGAAAGTCGATCTCCGGATAAAACTCCATCCGATAGCGGTACGCCAGGTACACGGCAGTCAGCATGAGAACGCATGGGCCGAACAGGCCAACGGCTATGGCCGCCGCCCATTGGCCCAACCGCGGCAGGCCGCCAGGCCGGCGCTTCCAAAGGGCGATTGCCAGAAGAAGGATGAAACAGAGGGGAAGCAGATCGGTAAGGAAGAAACTGCTGGGAGGCACTTCAATGCCGTCGAACAAACGGATCTGCGCCTGCTGAAACAGAAGCTCGCCGTTATTCCCGTGCAGCACCCATACTGGAAGGAAGTAATAGACGAGGCCGAACGGAATACGGTTGAGATTGAACAAGCCGTACACCTGGTCGCGCGCGATCCGGAGCGGATCATTCGAAAGATAAATCCTATAGTCGGCGAAAGTGATTGCGCTTCCCCAGCGGAAGTAGTTAACGATGCCTGTGATGGCGAGGAGCACGGCAAGGATTGCGACGGGGAACAGGATGCGGCGGTTGATGCAAGCATGCGCCAGGTGACGCAGTGACAGCCGGCTGCCTGCACTCGAGGCTTTGCCGGCTTGTATGGCGAGTACGGCCAGCAGCAGAACCATCGCCACTAGTAGACCGATACCCGTGGAGACTCGCGTGAGGATGGCGAGGCCCGTGACGAGTGCCATGGAACAGAGTGTTGCGGAATTGAAACGGCCAAGGACGAGGCCCTTCACCGCCCAATAGACGAAAACCTCGGCGAATGCGAACGCCCATAACACGACTTCCTGATAGAGGGAAACGTGGAGATACCCTATCTCGCCGCCTGCTAGGAGACTATAGACCAGCATGAGCCCAGCAGCCCACGCGGCAATTGGATTCTGTGCTCCATGGCGCCGCACGAGGAGCACTGCGCGGACCTTAGCCATACCGGCAATGCAGACGGCCAGCAGGCACGACCATGCTGTCATGTCGATGTCGAGCCGGCGAACGACCCAAAGCGGAAGCCGCAACAGGGCGCACCACGGGCCCCAATAGGCGTAGACGTGCCCATTGCGCAGAAAGCCCTCGTCTCCTACGACCTGCGGATCTACATCAAACTGTCCGCGCAGAAGGTGTTGAAGCATGCTGTTGAAGGTAAGATTCAGCTCGCTGCCGAGCGAAAGCCTCCATGAGAAGCCAAGGATCGATCCATAGAAGAGCACCATGAATACGAGCAGTGCCCGTTGGAGACGGCGGTCGTCGCGATAAACGCCGCGAGCGATGCCCGCAACCCTTCGGCCAGGTGAGACTGGGCGGCTTCTGACGGGATCGCTCGAAGGCGAGGCGACTTGCATGCGCACCGCGTTTCGGTCGCTCCTAGACTCGGCCATGATGGAATCGTATCACTCTCGCCAATTGGCAAATTCAGCCGCAGTAGCGCTCCAAGTAGGCGCTGAGATTCGCAACCCAATCAGGTTGCAATTGGGGATAGGAAGGCGGATTCCCACAGCTGGTGGAATTGGAACTGAAACGAATCACAGAAGATTTCGATGGCTGAAACCGGCATCAACACAGTCCGGCGAACTGCAAGAGTGGGATCGCTCCCTCATGAGGCGGCCGAGTGTACACTGGCAGCAATTGGGCTGCTGAGATTCAGATTCTCGCTTCCGTGCAAGGCGTTGCCTTGCACGGAAGAGAGGCCCCGCGAGATGTTCCCGCGACGCTACAGACTTGCGCGATGGCGAGTCGCGGGGAGAGGGCAAGAGCGATTCAATGCAACAGGATTTGCATTCCGTAGGTATGTGGGCGGAAAAAGTCGTCCTGATCACAGGTGCTTCTGATGGAATCGGCGCGAGCTGCGCGAGAGCGTTCTCCCAACGCGGAGCCAGGCTCGTGTTGACGGCGCTTCCGGGTGAAGACTTCAGGAGCGAGGAGTCCGGCACCCGGCTGGTTATTGCGGGGGATATCACCTCGGCGGAGACCAGGATCACGGTGGTCAAGCGAGCGATAGACTGCTTCGGACGAATCGACGTGTTGATCAACAATGCCGGTGTTGGCCAATACGGATATCCGACCGAAGTGGATACGGAAATTTCAAAGAGAATGTTTGATGTGAACGTTTTTTCGGCACTGGCGTTGACGCAATTGATCGTGCCTCATATGAAGGCGAGGCGTTATGGCACCATCGTCAACGTCGGATCTGTGGGCGGAGAAGTATCGCTGCCTTGGGCAGTGATGTATTGCGCCACCAAGCATGCAGTGCATTGCATCGACGACTCATTGCGCCGGGAACTGCTGGGGACGGGAATCCGCGTGATGAAGGTTTGCCCGGGCATCGTTGCGACCCGGTTCCGCGATCACGTCCTTGCTGGAAGTGCCCCTGGGCGCGTGGAGGATATTCGCCGCGTAGTGAGCCCGGACGAGGTTGCCCGCGCCATCATTCGGGGTGTCGAGCGTGGAAAGCGGAGGGTATTCGTTCCCAGGCTCGGCTTGATTTTTGTTTCGCTCGATTATTTTGCGCCATGGGTGATGGATTGGTATTTGCGGAGGCAATTCTAACGATCAGGTGGCTGAAGAGATCTCCCGGTTCTCACTCCGCCGCTTCCTGTTCGGATTCGTTTGCCGTCCATGCCCCCAGACGATATTCCACTTTAAGAAGGGTTGCCGTGATGAGACACTTCTTCCTGGGGCACCCTCGACTGACTTTGGATGATCGAGACCGGGCTACCCGCCATGAACCCATCTTAGATCCATGATCCATGCCGTCCCGCTCATCGCAAACAATGCGATGAACGGGGCGCAGACTCATTCGGCGGGTTGCTGTTCATCACGAGCGTTTCATCGAACCATCCGCTTACTCGCGCGGAAGCACACGGATGATCGCCATCATGCCGCTGTCTTCGTGGCCCAGGATGTGGCAGTGATAGACAAAATCGCCAATGTCGGGGCCGCGAAAATCCATGCGGACCGTGACGCTGGGATAAGGGCCGGTGCCTGACCAATAAGGCACCTGGACCGTGTCGAGGTATTGCCCGTTCGGCACCGGCACGCCGTTGACCGCGACCACCTGGAAGTGAATCTGGTGGATGTGGAACACGTGGTTTTCCAGAGCACGGTTCTCAACGGTCCAGTCTTCCACCGAGCCTTGCGTTGTGGTGATCGACGGTGGATTGTTGGGATCGAACAGCTTGGGAGTTGCTCCGTCGACGGTGATGTAAAAATTGGTGGGGCTGTTGGGATCGGTGGGATCGGACAGCACCTCAGAGAAGTAGAGCTTGCGCTTTGCCGACACGTGCTCCCTGGCAAGACCGGCAAACCGCTGCGGGCCCGGCTCAGCAGACACTTCCGGCATCATGCGCGGCGCCGCGGGCGCGTCCGGCTTTACGGCGATCGCAACCAGCGGGCGCTGCGGATCGTAGTCCCCGTCAGGACCGGTATCGATATTCAGCGTGAGCAGCTTTGCCGACTTGATGGAGGCAGACGGGCCAGTCACGATGAATTCGGCGCGGCTGGCGGGCGGCAGCAGGATGTCCGTCCGGGTCACTGACTTTCCTCGCGATGTCCCGTCCTGCGAGCCGGTGGGAACACCGTCAAGGCCGATCACTTCCAGTGGCTGCACCTTGCCGTCATACTGCAATTGCAAATCGAGAATGGTATCCGCGGAGGCGTTCAACACGCGCCAGAACTGTCGCTCATTCGGCCTCATGGGAAGCACAACCGGCTTGAACTGCGGCGAGGGAATCGGAATCTGGTTGAGCGAGACATCCCACGAAGGAATGTCGCCGCCGGGGTCTGGATTGCCGGGGACAAGGTTGTCGCGAACAATCATCAACCGCTGCGGCAGCCCCGCGACGGCAGGGTTCACATTCTCTATGCCTTCCACAACGATGGCCCCGGAGGCGCCTCCCAGCACCGCGGCCTCCGCGATGCCGTGCACGTGAGGGTGGTACCAGTAGACGCCCGGAGGCTCATCGTTGGGGAACTGCACGTCGTACTGAAACGACTTGCCCGCATTTACGAGCGTGGTGAGCACTTCGTCCTGCTGGCACACGGGCGGCACGTTGGCGCCGTGAAAGTGCATGTTCACCGAGGAGTCGTTCATCATGGCCGAAGTGCACGGACGCGAGAGGGCTCCGGTTACGATCATGGGCGGCATGGCGTGCTTCGAATTTGAAACCACGCTGGCCGGCAGGCCGTTGCCGAAATTGATAACTAGGTGATCGCCCGGATGAACATGCAGGGTCGGGTTCTCCGCGCCGTCCGGGGTCATGAAACAGTAGAGCGTGTTTCCGTTGAGGTCGACCCTGGACATGTAGGTGAGGCTGACCCTCAGCACGCCGGTGGAACTATAGAGGTCTTTCGGTTCGATCAACGTGCTTCCCGCGGAGTAGGGCCGGGGACAGGGCTGGGTGGTTGCGGCGAGCCCACGGACGGGGCCCGCGACACACAAGAAAACGAAGGCAAAGATCGCATACAGACAAAATTCCCGAATGCTCCGAGAGCTGGCGCGTGTCATTTTTTGGTCACCTGATGATTGGGGTAGTTGCTTTCTTCGGGGGTAATACGGATGCTAACACGGAAGATGACATTTTTGTCATCTTTGTCATTGGGCTTATGCGAAATTTTCGCTCGGGAGGTCGGGTGGCCGTCGCGGTGGCGAGATCGAAGACGTTGGGAAGTTACGCCAGTTCGTCTGCCCGCCCCCGCGAGACCCCCAAAAACAGAAAAGCGGCCCGGAAGGCCGCAATCTAAATGACTGATTGAAATGGTCGGGGCGGAGGGATTCGAACCCCCGGCCCTCTGCTCCCAAAGCAGATGCGCTACCAGGCTGCGCTACGCCCCGACGGTACTTTTCGATTGTAACGCGAATAGCAAAAAGGCTGGGTGCCTGCCGCGAATCAATGGGTGGAAAGCCAGATGACCAGCCAGATGGCCAGCACCACCGGAATCGCGAAAACCAGGGCCAGCCCGCAGGCCAGCAGCAGGAGAAACGTCCAGTCCTTGCCGGTGTGCCTGCGGGGCTCGCCCAGGTGGCGCTGCAAAAGCTGGTAATTCCGTCGGTTGGGTTTGAAGGCGATATCGAAGATGTCCCCGAAGAGCGGAACGGAGCCGACGAACACGCCAATGCCGATATTTGCGGCCATGCGGACGAGGGTGATGTACGGGACGCCGCGAATCCAGGCGGCCAGCGGGATGACCAGCGAGAGAATGCCGGCGAGCACATCGCCGATTCCGGGGACGAGCCCGATGATTCCGTCGATGCCGAAGCGGATTTGCGTGCCGGGGACGCGAAAGACTTCGTCGAGCAGAATTTCGATTTTCTGGAGGGTCGAGTCGCGGAAGAGCCACGCGCCGCGATTCCAGCGATCGAGGCCGGCGGGATCGAACTGGGTGGTGAGGGGGCTTGAGGAAAATGCCGGGGGCTGCGCCGGACGTTTGGGATCGCGGACACTCATGGGTGGTTCCTCTCAGGCTACCCGCGGGACCGAGCGAGTTGGTTCAATGCTACAATTGCTAGGGTACGTGGCGGCTATAGTTCAGTGGCAGAACGCCTGTCTGTGGCACAGGATGTCGAGGGTTCGATCCCCTCTAGCCGCCCCAAACGACCTCAATTCGGCGCGATGAGCGAGCCTGCTCCTGCCTCAATCCCCGGTTTTACGAGAGCCCTCAGTGATGCCGGAAACCATTGAAAATACTGGAATTGACGAGGTTGGCCAGCGCTTGGCAAGCTGGCTCACCCCCTTTGTGCCCAAGCGCGGGCTCTCGAACGGACACCTGCAAACCATCGTGGGCAATTTTCTTCCGCGGCCGCCGCTGCAGGCACCCTCGATTGCGGAAGAAGTGGAAGTGGATCCGGCCGACGGCAGCCGTGTACTGTGCCATTGCAACTGGCAACCGGAAAGCAAGCGCGCCGGCTGCCTGACGCTGGTGATGGTGCACGGGCTCGAAGGCTCTTCCGACTCCCGGTACATGCAGGGCATTGCCGCCCGAGGCTGGGATGCGGGCTATAACGTGGTTCGGATGAACATGCGCAACTGCGGCGATACCGACGCGCTGACGCCTACCTTGTATCACTCGGGATTTTCAGGCGACGTGGGGGCTGTGGTGGAGCATTTTACGGCGCGCTTGGGATTGGAGCGCGTGGCCCTGGTTGGCTACTCGATGGGCGGCAACCTGGTGTTGAAGCTCGCCGGGGAATGGGGCGATCGACGGCCGCTGATTGCGGCTGCTGCGGTGTGTCCGGTGATTGACCTGGCGCCAAGCTCGGATGCTTTGCATCAGCCATCGAATCGCCTGTACGAGTGGCGCTTTTTGCGTGGACTGATGCGGCGGTTTCGCCGCAAGGCAAGCTTGTTTCCCGCGATCTATGGGACGGACGAAGTGGGGCCTGTGCGGTCGCTGCGCGAATTCGACAACAAAATCGTGGCGCGCTATTGCGGCTTTCGCGACGCGGACGATTACTACTACAGCGTGGCCAGTGCCCGCGTGATCGACAAGATTTGCGTTCCAACGCTGATTCTGAGCGCGGCGGACGATCCGTTCATTCGCATCTTTCCGGAGACGCGCAAAGCCATTCTCGCGAATCCTGTGATCGACTTTGTGGAGACGCAGCACGGCGGGCACTGCGCGTATCTCTCGCGCGATGTGGGGCAAGAAACGCATTGGGCTGAGGCGACCGTGATCCGCTACTTTCAGCACGTTCCCGGTGCGGCGCATGGAAGCTGACTGGGAAGTGGAGATCGGCGGCGCCGCTGCAGTGATTGAGGCAGAGTGGCCGGGTTTCATCGATCTGCGCAATGATCCGGAACGTGTGCATGAGCTTGAAGAGGTTGCGGGGTTTGCTCCGCTTGGCAAGTTGCTGCGGGCTTTGAATGCGCCGGCGTCGCCGGTGTGGACGGCAAAGTGCGATGTGTGGGAGGCGGAATTGGGCGAGCTTTGCTGCTACGTGGATCTGCTTCCGGTCATCGGGCGGGTTTTTGCGGAGTGGGCCGAGGCAGAAAAGTTTTGCCGCGCTGTTGTGGATCGGCTCGCGGCAAAGCCTGACCTCGATAGCGGTCCGGAAACCACGGCTGATCTGGTAATTCGCGCGGCGGTTGCAGGACAGCTTGAAGGATTTGGAGTAACCGCATACCTGAGCGCGGGCCCGGCTGCGAAGGCCGATGCAGAAAAAGCGCTGGGTACAGCGATGGATGCATTAGCGGATGCGGTCTTGCTGGTTGAGCCTCGCGCGGGGGACGGTTCAAAGTTACAATAAGGATGCGTGGGTGAGTAGCTCAACTGGATAGAGCATCAGCCTTCTAAGCTGAGGGTTCCGGGTTCGAGCCCCGGCTCGCCTACCATTTCCTCCTTCATTCATTCCGAAGAAAACTGAAGGCCACATGCACGCGGCCTGAACGCCGGCCGGAAAATCGGCATCAGTCCATCTATGAGCAAATTTGACGCGATCACTATCGGCACAGGTCAGGCAGGGCCTTCGCTCGCTTCCAGGCTTGCGAAGGCTGGAATGAAAATTGCCGTAGTCGAACGCAAGCTGTTCGGCGGCACCTGCGTGAATACCGGATGCATTCCGACAAAGACACTGGTGGCAAGCGCGTACGCGGCGCACCTGGCGCGCCGAGCCAGTTTCTATGGGGTCACGCTGGCAGGGGACGTCAAGGTAGACATGAAGGCGTTGAATGCGCGCAAGGATGGCGTCTTGATGCAATCGCGCAAAGCGGTCGAAGCGGGTCTGCGAAACCTGCCGAATTGCAGCGTGTACCAGGGCCATGCGCGTTTTGAATCGGCGACAGAGGTGCGAGTGGGCGCGGATTTGCTGAGCGCCGAAAAGTTTTTTTTGAATGTGGGCAGCCGCGCAGCCGTGCCTGAGCTACCGGGCATCGATAAGATCGAGTACCTCACGAATTCAACCATCCTGGAGTTAGACACGCTGCCTTCTCACCTTGTGGTTGTGGGTGGAAGCTACGTCGGCTTGGAATTTGCGCAGATGTTTCGCCGGTTCGGCAGTGAGGTAACGGTCGTAGAAAAGGCGCCGCGCCTTGTGCCGCACGAGGACGAGGATGTGTCGGCTGCCATCAAGGAGATTCTCGAAGCAGAAGGAATACAAATTCGCCTGGGCGCCGAGTGCATTCATTTCGGCGTTCGAGGAACAGAGCCGGTTGTGGGAACAAGCTGCACGGTGGGCGCGCCAGAGATTGCGGGGTCGCATGTGCTGCTCGCGATGGGCAGGCGGCCAAACACTGATGACCTGGGGCTGGACGCGATCGGAATGAAGCGCGATGAGCGCGGCTATGTGGTGGTCGACGATGAGCTCCGCACGTCGATCGATGGAATCTGGGCTATGGGTGATTGCAACGGACGAGGCGGATTTACGCATACTTCCTACAACGACTACGAAATCGTTGCGGGAAATTTGCTGGACGGAGAGAAGCGCCGCGTGACGGACAGAATTCAGGCGCACGCGCTCTACATCGATCCTCCGCTTGGGCAGGTTGGAATGACGGAGGCCGAGGTGCGCAAGAGCGGACGGCCGGCGCTGATGGCTACGCGACCCATGTCGAAGGTGGGACGCGCGGTGGAAAAAGGCGAGACGCAGGGATTCATGAAAGTGCTTGTGGATGCGGAAAGTAAGCGGATCCTCGGCGCTTCGATTCTCGGTACGGGTGGTGACGAAGCAATCCATTGCATTCTCGACACGATGTATGCGGACGCTCCCTACACCACGCTCTCACGCGCAGTCCATATTCATCCCACGGTCTCCGAGTTGATTCCCACGACGTTGCAGAGCCTGAAACCGTTAGCATAGGCGCGCCACAAATCGTCTTCGCGACACTGCAAGAAATATCTGTCGTACGAAACGCGCAGTTCGTAACGTGTAATGCATATGTCCTAAAAACCAACCTCGCACAATTGAGCGGCATCCTACTCCTTCACTCGCGTTACGAATCCTCGTAGCGACGAGTACGCGGAAACTAACGCGTGCGTAAGAATCCAATCCCCCCTCTTGAAGGAGTGCTTGTCAATGAAACGTCTCGTCTTTCTTTTCGGTATCTGCGCGTCTCTCTCAATCGCCTCGCGGCTGACGGCACAGACCGTACAATCGCCTAACCGCCACGCATTGAATCACGCGGAAGTCGGAGTATTCGCTGACTATCTTCGCTTCCAGCCCGTTAACCCCTCGACAAACTTTGTGGGTGTTGGCGCGCGCGCCGGTTTCAATGTGAATCCGTTCATGGCGCTTGAGGGCGAGATGAGTTACGATTTTGCCCGTAACTTCACCGCGACTTACAACAACGGCGTGAATACCTCGTACGTTGTGACCAGTGTGCGTCCGTTGACCGGATTGTTCGGGCCCAAGCTGCAATTCGGAACTAGCGGTCCGGTGCGCGTCTTCGCGACGGGAAAAGTCGGTTTCATTAACTTCAGCACGAACAACTCCGGCGTCGTGTCGGGAGGCACGTTTACCTCCGCCGTATCGGGAGTCGGCAAATCCGGAACACACCTCGCCTTCTATCCGGGCGGAGGCATTGAGATGTTCGCCGGCCCGCTCGGATTGCGCGCCGAAGCTGGAGATGAGATCTATTTAAACAACGGCACTTTTAACAATCTCCGTGTCCAAGCGGGACCTGTTCTCCGGTTCTAATCCAGCGTTGGCAGCCCGCAACCTTCTGCCGTCCGTTGACGAAAGTCGCGGGCGGCGGCGCGTGTGGGGGCAAGTAAGCGTGACGGAATCACAGCGCGTACAACGATCCTGATCCTATTGAGCATCGTAGGCATATGAGCAGGACATTGTTGCCAGGAAAGCCCTACCCGCTTGGATCGACGGTCAGCAAGCGAGGAACGAACTTTGCGCTTTTTTCGCAGGACGCAACGCGCGTGGATTTGTGTTTGTATGACGAACAGGGGAAGCAGACGGAGTGCATCACGCTGCGGGAACGCACCGCGTTTGTGTGGCATGGGTTTGTGAATGGCATCAAGCCGGGGCAACTCTACAATTACCGCGTCGATGGTCCGTGGGATCCCGAGCATGGTCATCGATTCAATTTCAACAAGTCGCTGGTTGACCCGTATGCCAAGGCGATCTCAGGCGAAGTGGACTGGAAGGCGCCGATCTTCCCATATGATGTGGTCTCCGGCGACCCCTTGAAAATGGATATGCAGGACGATGCAGCAGGCGTTCCGAAATCTGTTGTTGTCGATGATCGTTTTGACTGGGGCGAAGACAGCAAGCCGCAAACAGCGCTACCCGATTCTGTGCTCTACGAAGTGCATGTCAAGGGATTCAGCAAGCTGAATCCCGCCATCCCCGAAGAGTTGCGCGGCACCTACGCCGCGCTTGCGCACGAGTCGAGCATTGCATATTTGAAGAAACTTGGCGTCACTGCGGTTGAGTTACTGCCCATTCATCATTTCATCGACGAAGGCAATCTTGTTGAAAAGGGCCTGCGGGATTACTGGGGATACAACACGCTTGGCTACTTCGCACCCATGGCGCGCTACTGCTCGTGCGACGATCATGGCGGCCAGGTGAGGGAATTCAAGGAGGCTGTCAAAGCCTTGCACGCCGCGGGCATCGAAGTGATTCTCGACGTGGTGTACAACCACACCTGCGAAGGCAATCACATGGGTCCGATGCTGAGTTGGAAGGGAGTTTGCAACTCAACGTATTACAGGATTGTGCAGGATGATCCTCAGTTCTACATGGATTACACCGGCACGGGCAATACGTTGAATGTGCGTAATCCAGAAGTGCTGAAGATGATCATGGACTCACTCCGCTATTGGGTTACGCACATGCACGTCGACGGGTTCCGATTCGATCTTGCAGCCACACTTGCGCGCGAACTGCACGACGTGAGCAGGCTTTCCTCTTTCTTTGACACCATCCATCAGGATCCGACGCTTGCGGAAGTCAAGCTGATTGCGGAGCCTTGGGACGTGGGCGAAGGAGGTTATCAAGTCGGTCAATTTCCAGTTTTGTGGGCGGAGTGGAATGGGAAATTTCGCGACACCGTGCGCCGATTCTGGAAAGGAGACAGTGGGCAGCTTTCCGATTTTGCTTATCGGCTAACGGGCTCAAGTGACTTGTATCAATACGACGGACGCAAACCGTATGCGAGCATCAATTTCATTACAGCGCATGACGGCTTTACGCTGTGCGACCTGGTGAGCTACAACGAAAAGCATAACGAGGCCAACGGCGAAAATAACCAGGACGGTTCCAACGAAAACGAGTCCTGGAACATGGGTGCGGAGGGACCCACCGATGACCCGGAAATCAGCAAACTCCGCGAACGACAGATGCGCAACTTTATTGCGACGCTGATGCTTTCGCAGGGCGTTCCCATGTTGACTGGTGGCGACGAGTTTGCGCGCTCGCAGCAAGGCAACAACAACTGCTACTGCCAGGACGATGAGCTTACCTGGTTTGACTGGACGCCGGATGCGGCGCGCGATCGGCTTCGAGAGTTCACGCGTGGAATCATTGCGCTTCGACTCGCACATCCCAATCTGCATCGCAGGAAGTTTTTCCAGGACAGGGAAGTTCGCAAAAGAAAAGATGGGTCCCTGATTCGGCTGGAACGCGATGCCGTTTGGTACAACCCGGATGGAAACGAAGTATCGGACGAGGCGTGGAACGCGGAGTGGAGCCGCGCGATTGCATTGTTGCTGAATGGCCAGACACTTCAGGTGACAGATGAAGAAGGGCAATGGGTGATCGATGACAGCTTTCTTCTCCTGGTGAACGCTGCGAGCGAGGGGGTTGAATTCGTATTACCCGAATCGCCGGCAAAGCGGCCGTGGGTGCAGATTGTTGATACGGAAAACATCGAGACCCCGCTCGCGCATGTGGCCGCGGAGGAAAAAGTCATTCTCGGAGGAAGATCGCTGAAGTTATTCAGCGACGGCGCGGGAAGGGATACGCACGCAGGATCGAAGGCTAAGCCCTGACGCAACGGAAGGCGCGCGGAGCCCGTCACCAGCTTTTCTTGATGAGAGTATCCACGGCGAAGCCGCCGTTGGGGTCGCGCGTCGCGCTTACGGTGACACGTGGGGAGACTTGATACTGTCCTTGAATGGTTTGTCCCTGTGTTGACGCCACGTTCGTTGAGAACGTGACGAACAGGTTGCCGGTAACTCGCTGCTGAATGGTCAGGTTCGCTCCCGGAGGTCCAGCAGAGGTCCCGCCGGCGATGACAGGGCTGATGGATAACTGCGAGATTCCCGCGGCTTTTGAAATACGGCTCGATACCTGGCTTGCAACTTGCGAAGCAACCAGGCCCTCTGCTTGCTGATTCATGGGGGTCGCATTCATCGCGCTGGCCTCCGTCGTCTGGCCGAATGCGAGCAGATTGATGATGTCGGCAGGCGGCAGAGAAGGGGTCGATGTGTACTGCGTCCGTAACCGGTCCGCCGGCCCGCGAAAACGCAAATCGATTTTGTATTCCTTGATCGTGGTGGTCAGCGAGATGTTGATTACCGGCTCCGTCATGGAAGGATTGATGAACTGCACGGTCCCGCCTGTGAGCACAAATCGGTTGCCATTCAGAATCACGTCGCCACTGTTGAGGCTAACGCGGCCCAGAACGACAGGCTCCGCCGCGGTGCCACGGATTTGAAGATTGGCTCGACCGTCTACGCTGAGCGACCTGCTTGCCAGGCTTGCGTTGCTTGTGGAGTTCACCGCGATATTGAGCTGCAGGTTTTGCTGGAACCCGGAAGTTCTGGGCACCTCGACGCCACCGGAGAGTTGATTGATCACACTGTTCAAATCAAAAGCAGGTGTGAACGAGAGATTGGAAAGTGTAACCGCTCCACCAAGGGTGGAGTTTGTCGCAGTGCCGGTAAGGCGCAGCGATGCATCGACGGTCTCGCGTACGCCATCGGGATAAAGTAACTGCGCGCCCTTGACCGCGGCGCCGAGATTGAGTTGCAGCGACGGACGAAGTGTGACGCCGCCTTGCGCGACTAGCGACCCACCACCCAGCATGCCTTGAAACTTTGCAATCGTAAGCCGTGTGCCTGTTAGCTGAAGCACGCCGTTGGCATGTTGCAGGCTCACGGGCGACGTAGTGGTTGCAACCGTGGCGTCGGCAACATCAATCTCTCCATTCAGCAGGCTATCGGCCGTTGTGCCGTGAGAGTCAACATTCACTTTGAGCTGACCGGAAGCCCGCAAATCGGGGTCGAGTATCGTGGCGAGCTTTAGATCCACGGTGCCTTTGGCCTGCAAGGTTGCCGGACCGCTGCCGTTGACAGGGAAGACGCCCTGGATGTTGAGGTCGGTCCCTGTACCTTGTAACGTTACTGGTTGCAGATGGATTGATCCGTTCTGATAGTCGGCCTGGATCGGCGTTGCCGCCACTTGAATCGTCTTGGCATAGGCAACCTTCAGCACGGGAATCTTTACCTGGGCCTGCAACAGGTTTTTGCTTTTCAACGGACCGTGAAACGTTGCATGGAGCTCGGCTTGTCCGGTCAGGTTCAGGTCTTCGTCTGGTTCGAATGCGGCGAGTATCGGCGCAATGGACATCGACGGCATGTCGAGTGAGCCATCGATATTGTAATCGCCCACCAGATCGATGCGGGCCTTGCCTTGAATTTCAGTGCCGGCAACTGCGGATGCCAGCTCCACATTGGCAACGTGATTGGCCGCGCTGATCTGAAGCCTGGTCTTTGAAATGGTTTGCCCGCTCAAGACGAGGCTTGGAATGTCAAGGTCGGCATCGAGCGCGGGATCATCGTAACTGCCCTGGCCGCGCACGTGAATGGCGACAACTCCCTTCGCGTCGAGGCCTCGTGCCTCGACGGTTTCAAGTTTGGCCACGTCGATGCCATTGGACGTGACTTGGGCGTTATAGGTTCTGGCACGCGGGTCCGTCGTGACCTGGGCTTGAATGGAGCCCGCGGCAAGTTCGATGGATGCAGTCGCCTGCACCTGGTTCCCAGAGCCGGTGAGGTCTACCTTCGCTTGGGAGACGGGCTCGCCGAAGGCAGCGGCGTTTGTTAAATGAATGCTTGCATTTCCTGTGGGAGCCATCACGGCGCCGCGCAAATGGGCGGTTGCATTCAGGGTTCCCGAGATAGGGAGAGAGGTTCCAACGAGTTCCGAAACTGTGGCCATTTGCAGGCCGGCCGCAGTCAGGTCGACTTGGGCAGCGCTTGTCCGCGTGACCGACCAATTGGCCAGGTCGACGGACGCGCTGCCGGTGATCTGGCCATTGTGCTCCATCCCCTCAAGGCGAAGGTTTTGCAGGCTCGCGCGCGAGTTATTCAATTCAACCTGCGTTGTGAGCTGGCGGCACAAGGCGCCGTTGTACTCGAGATTGTAGGCTGTGAGTTGGCCTGACAGATTTGGCGCAGTGATGGATCCGCGGACATTGCCCTGGAACGTCGCCTCACCTTTCAAATTTGTCACAGAAGCGTTGGGTGCGGACGTGCGTACAAGATCGACGAGTGTCGCAACTTCATTCAGATCGTTCGCCTGCAGATTCACAGCGAGGCTTGATTGGCGGCTGATGATTCCATTAAGAGAAAGATTGAGCTGCGAGCTCTTGAGAAAGCTGTTCCTGAGAGCGAGGCTCTGATCGGCGTTGGTATAGACCGCATGGAAGACACCTTGCAAGGGAACTGTTGGGCTGGCAGCGTCATTCGCTGCGGTAGTGGGCGTAGCATTCGCCTGAGGGTTCGGGTGCGCTCGTGTTGCGCTCCCATCCAATGTCAAATCGGCGTGAGCCACCAGGTTGCCGATTGTCTTTCCCCAGCTTGCCGTAGCCGTAGCGTCCGCAGCGCCGTGGATTGAAACAGCATTTGCGGAGGAAGACCTGCCGAGCGATCGCTCCAATTCGGCGAGCGAAACTTTGTGCAGCTTGACCTGCAAGTTCGAGTGCGAGTTTCCGCCGACTGCCTGCATGGTTCCATTGCCCTCCAACGAACCTCCCATGATCTGAGCGCGGAGGTTTCTGAGCGACACGTCTCCTTGCGCGAGGGAATAATTCGCGGAAAGATTTTCTACGCTGGTGCGGACGGAAGGAGTGTTCATACCCAACTGACGACTGTTCAGATTGCCGCTGACTACGAGAGACTCAATCGCGCTGCGGTTTGAAACTTGCTGGAACTGAAGCGAGCCCGATGTCTGTACATAGCCAGTGGGCATGGAAGGTTCGCCGAGAATTTGCGCGGCTTGTTTGCCGTCAAGGATGATTTGGTATTGTGCTTTCACGTTTGGGTTGCCATAATTCTCTACCGTGGCATTCATCGATGCGCTCGATGGACCGGCCGTCAACATTCCGTGTTTCAGTGTGAATGTGGTTGGTGTGGCTGCGAATTCAGCTTCCAGGTTGTGCGGCAGCGGCCGCAGAGAACCAATCGTCAGCACGCCGTTGGAATAGGCAAGCCTGCCGGAGTACTGGCGTAAAAGGCTGCTGAAAGTTGAATCGAAGGCAACGTCGTGCAAGTCTGCCGCAAGCTCACTGGGTCGCGAGTTGTAATAGACTTCGCCTCTTGTGATCTGGACACGACGAATCCCCAGGTCGAATACATCTGTGTGACTTGATCCGTTGCTTTTGAAGACCGGTAAGTTCGATACGCCATTCTTGTCGACGACGACCCATGCAACAGGATGATCGATCGCGATTTGATCGAGATACCACGTTCTGCTGAGCAGCGAGACGATCCGAATTCCAACTTTCAAATGATCTGCCTGGAGCAACGGAAGATCGTCATGAGGCGCTGCGCCTGCCATGCGAACGCCGTAAAGATCGGCGCTCAGCGTATATGGGTGCAAGGTGTAGTTCTGCACCAGGACGGGAACACCCAGCGCATCGGCCGCCTTCTGCTGGGCCAGCGCGAGAAGATAGCGATGCCCTCGTGCGGAATTCACGAACATCATCAGGATTGCGTAGCAGAGGACCAGGACGAGCGTCAGGCCAGCCGCAGCCCAGCCGGCAAACCGCAAATAGCGGTGTGGGGTCGTGTGCCGGCGCGGACTCTTGGGTTCTCCGACGCTTTGTTCGCTGAGGTCTGTCATCATCTCCCTTTTTTAGAACGCCTGACCAATGCCGATGAAGTACTGCGTAGCGTTGATGCCGGGAATCGGATTCAAGTTGCGGCCAATGTCGATGCGGACAGGGCCCACGGGTGTGGAATAGCGCAGCCCGAGACCGACGTTGTTAGAGTAGAGCGAAGTGAAGTCGTGAAATCCGACATTGGGGAAAACGTTGCCGCCGTCGTAAAAAACGGCGAGCGCAAGCCCCTTCTTGACGGGAAGTGGAATGCGCGCTTCGGAGTTGAGAAGCAGGAGTTCGTTGCCGCCGTTTGGCACCTGGATGAGTGTGCAGTTGGTGCTCGAGCCGCTGCTGCATACTTCCACCTTGCGCTGCGGGCCTGCGCCGTCGAGCGGGAATCCGCGAAGGGAATTGCCGCCACCTGTAAAGAATGCCTCACTGAGAGGGACATAGCTGCCGAGAAACGGCTGAGCGAGCCCGATGCGGATACTCTCGGCCCAAACAATCTGATGGAACTTTTCGCGGTAGATGGATGCCTGCCCGGTGAGCTTGGCGAAATTAACGCTCGACCCAAGCTTGCTGGAACTGAAGTCGAACTCGACAGATCCCAGGGAACCGTTGTGTTCATCGAGCGGGTTGTCTCTTGCATCGCGTGTAACGTTTGCTGAAAGCGTCGACAGCCGAACGTGCTGATCCTGCGTGGGAACGAGGCTCGGAATGAGAATGCGCGTGAGGTCAACCTGGCTGAATGCGTATTGGCCAAAGAAGGTGATTTTTCTTTCGTCGTCGAGGGTATGCTGGAATTGCAAGGTGGCCTGTTCTTCCTGCGAAGAGAAAGCCGGGTTCTGTTCGTTGCGTTCGACGGAAAAGGATGCTGTTTCCTTCCAGCGCGACCAACGGAAATTCGGATCGATGTAGTAAAGCGCCCCTCGTTGATCGAGCCGGCCGGCGAATCCCGTAACCGACATCGATGCCCCTTTGCCGAAGAGGTTGTTCCTTGTGTATTGCGCGGTGCCGCGCGGTCCATAAAAAGTTGTTTGACTCGTTGTGAAGTTTGAGGGCAATCCGATGGGCGGCAGGTTGGGCAGTGCCACAGTTCCGCTTGGGATGTTGCCGCCACGGGCGATCACTTCAAACCCGAATCCATAGGTGAATTCGTTTCGGTTCGTCTCGTGCACCTTGACGAGCACATCGTCCGTGCTCTGCGTGGTGACTGGCTCCTTGGGATCGACCTGCGCCCAGTCGAACACGCCCGTGTGGTTGTAGAGTCTGCTGCCGGAGGTTAAAAGTTCTGACTCGGTCAGCGGCTTTCCCTTCTGAATGGTCGCCACATCTCTGTCGATGAGTCGCTGCTGTGTGTGCTGCCGTCCGAGCGTCAGTACATTACCCGTGAACACGCGGGGGCCCTCGATAATTTGGTAGACCACGCGGATGTGGTGGGGATTGCTCTTCGACACCTGCATAGCCTCCTCGCGAAAGGTTGCGGTCAGATATCCGGCCTTGAGATAGTTCGAGAGAATGCTTGCGCGATCAGCCGTTACATGCGCCTGCGAGTAGGGTTCGCCTGCAGCGAGTTTCAATCCGGCGGGTGCATATTTTGATTGCGGCAACGTGTCGGCCCCCTGGATCACGAGGGAACTCACGACGTCGCGCGGTCCTTCGACCACGTGAAACGACAGTTGGACATTTTGGCCGGAACGATATTCCTTCGAGGTGACCTTCACGTCACTGAAGCCTTCAGCCTGGTAGACCGCAGTGAGATTCTTGATACTCGTTTTGACCAACTGATCGCTGTATTTTCCTGGCGTAAGCAGATGTTTCTTTTCGGCCACGATCTTCGGCATCAGCAGGGAAGAAGGCAGTGCCTTGTTCCCCGCCAGCGTGATCTCTGTGACTTTATGTTTGCTGCCCTTCTTGATCTTGTAAACGACTGTATCGGTTTGTTCCGCCTGGTTGAATTGAGACTCTACCGCGACGTCGAAATAACCCTTGGCCTGGAAGTAGGAGATCAGCGCCTGGCGCCCTTCGGTCACTGTTTCTTCGTCGACGCGAATTCCCTGGTACATGGGAAGCAGCGAATTTCGAGTCCACGGCCACAGGCGGGTTCCCTCGATTTGCACATGCGTTTTGTTGCCGGCTGCAACGCTGAAATCAATATTCGCGTGATTGTCCGATGCTTCGTATGTCGCGCCGGAGAGTTTTACCTGCGCCCCGAGATACCCTTGTTTTTCAAGCATGCTTTGCAGATACTTTGTCGCGTGGTTCAATGTGGATAGGTGGTAGGCCTTGCCGGGCCTGATGGCCGAACCACGCAAACGCGCTGAAAAAGTGGTGAGCTTGTGCGAGAGGGCCGGCCCTTCGCCGGCGGGAGCGTCCTGCACTTGAACAGATCCAAACTTTGCAGGCGTTCCAAGCACCGACTCGAATTCGACGTTCGCAATTGAGTTTGCGGAATCGATGTCGAGTTTGGGGCTGACCGCGGCACGGAAATATCCTTCCTGCTGAAAGAACGCAAGCAGGCTGCTTCGATCGGACTGAACTTCAGAAGGATTGAACGCCTCGGGCAGAGGGTAATTTGCAGATTGAATCAGCTGCGAATAGGGAAACCGCTTTGCGCCTGGAAACGTAAAGATTCCGAGGAACACTGTTGGGCTGACGACATAAACGACACGCACTCCGTCGGCGTCCGGCTCAACCTGAACGTCGACGCTATCAAATTTTCCATCGGCTTTCAAGGCGACCGCTGTTTTGTTCACATTGTCCATGGAGAACGGCTGGCCTGCCTGCTGCACGAGGCATTGTGGACAGCGTGCCGCATCGTAGTCCGTCCTGCCTGCAACTTCGATTGCAGACACGTTTTGACCTTCGTAGGAAGACAGGAAACTGCTGCCGTCAGGATTGGGCGCCGGGGCGGCGGGACCGGCTTGCGCCGGAGACTTCAGGGAGGTGACTTGGGCAAGGATGACGAACGCGAGCGGAATAAGGCGACGCCGAAGAGGTGAATTGGCGGGCGCTTTTAAGTTCTTTGCTAACATTGCAGCGCTCGAGCGAGCATCCAATCTCACCTTTGAGAAGATGCAGAGAATGCACGCCGGGTTTGTTTTCTGGCTTTCGCTCCGGGCCCGTGCCGATTAAGGGCTTTGGACTACTAGATATCCACGGGCGGCATCCATAGCTATATCCGTTACTTCTGCCGGAAGGGGATTGTCCCCGCGACGGTCTTCGGCGCTAGCAAATCCAGCACAAACGGGGTGATCGAATGGCGCGTCCCCTTCGCACATCGATGGTGCATTGGCGAACTTATTACGGTGTGTCGGGCGCAGCTTTGATGCGGAGGATCTGGCATTTGATGCTTGCCGATCGTCTTTTTGGGCATGCCGCTGAACTCGGATTTTACTTTCTATTTGCGCTTTTTCCAACGTTGCTGTGCGGCGCTTCTATCCTCGGTCTCGTGGCTCGCTCCGCACATCAGATTTCAGACAAGCTTCTCGAATATCTCAGCCTCGTCATCCCCACTTCCGCGCTTGCGACTGTTGTTAGCACATTCAACCAAGCGGAAACTGCGGCAACTTCAGGCAAGTTGACGTTTGGATCGATCGCAGCCATCTGGTCGGCTTCCGTCGGTGTTTCCGCGATTCAAGACACTTTGAACGGTGTGTTTCAACTCCAGGACCGGCGCTCGTATTTCGTTGCGCGAATCTACGCAATTCTCCTCACCGTTCTTCTCGTCCTGCTTGTTGGTTCCGGGCTGGGATGCATGTTCGCCGGGGACTTTGCTGCTGCGCTGGCGGAGCACAGCCTGCATGAGCGGCTGGTGTCCATCTCGGCCGGACTTGCGATCCGGTGTGTGGCGTGGATTTTGTCTGCCTGCCTGCTTGCGCTATCGTTCGAGGTGCTTTACTACTGGGCTCCCGATTGGAATGTGCGGCGTTGGCGTTGGCTAAGTGCAGGAACAATCTTTTGTCTTGCGGGCTGGCTTCTCGCCTCACTTGGACTTCGCGTGTATCTTCACTTCTTCCGCAGTTTCACAGTCGCCTACGGATCTTTGGGAGCGGTGATTATTCTGCTGACATGGTTCTACTGCAGCGGGCTGATGCTGCTGGTAGGCGCAGAAATTGATTCGGTGCTGGACGAAGCGGCCGCTGCAATACGAGCAGCGGATGCGGAACGTGCTTCGCGTGTCTGAAACTTCTCGCCAAGAGAGCGTTTACTTCAATTGCGAAGATTCGCGGACGATCAAGGCCGGTTCAAGCACCGTCGAGCGCGAGCGGCCCGTCGTTTCTTTTTCCAAAAGGGTCGTAATCATGCGGGCAACCCGCTCTCCCATTTCGGCGGATCTTTGGTCAATGCTCGAGAGCGGCACGCGGAGCTTACTGCTGTAGTGAAAGTTTCCGGAACCAATCACCGCGATGTCGCGCGGAATGCGCAGGCCAGCTTCAAACGCCCGATCCATTGCGCCCACCGCAACCGTGTCATTGAAGCAAAAGACGGCGTCGGGGCGGGGCTTCAACGCGAGCAACGCATTCATTGCTTTTTTGCCGCGGGTTTCTCCATGAGAGTCCGCGGCGTCGCCAGACGCGATGATGTAACCATCCGGAACCTTCAGTCCATGTTTCTTCATGGCGTCGCGGAAGCCATCCACTCTGCGGTTGCCCACGTTTGTTTCGGGGCCACGTATGTGCGCGATGCGCTTTCTGCCCTGGGCAATCAGATGTTCGGTGGCGAGCATGCCAATGCTGTAATCGTTGACTCCGACAAAATTGCAGGAGAAGCCGGGGAAGCTGCGATCGAGCAAAATCAAAGGCACACCGGCTTGGCCGATCTTGCGCAAGTGGTCGGCGTTTTTTTGACAGGATGCCACGACAAAACAGTCCAGACGGTGAGCGAGCATGTGCTCAATCTCATCCTGTTCCAGGGTCGGGTCGCTTTCTGACGACGAAACCAGAAGGAAGTAATCTTTTTTGCGCAGGGCTGCTGAAAGCGCCTTCGCAATCTCGGAAAAGAAGGGGTGAATCAGGTCGGGGACAACGAGGCCGACCAGGGAACTGCGCCCGGTAACCAGGCTGCGCGCGGCAAGGTTGGGGCGGTAGTTGAGATGCTTGACTCGCTCGAGTATTTTCGCCCGCGTTTTTTTTGAAACATCCGGCCGATTCCGCAGCGCTTTCGAGACAGTGACAATGGAGATGCCAAGCTCTTCGGCGATGTCTTTGAGGCGCACGACCATACAGAGAGTGTATACAACCTTGCGGCGGAGGGAGGCAATTCCAAACGGGAACCCTGAGAGGAAAGGAATGATTCGGATCGAGCAGGTATTCTTGAAAACAGAGGAACGGTGTGACGCAAACGGCGCTGTACGAACGGATGTTGAAGGTGGCCATTGAAGAGGCACGCATTGGCCTGAATGAGGGCGGAGTTCCGATTGGGGCGGCGATCTTTACCCGCGCCGGCGAACTGGTGAGCCGCGGCCACAACCGCAGGGTACAGCAGGGCGATCCCAGCATCCATGGAGAGACCGACGCCTTTCGCCGAGCGGGTCGTCAGCGCAGCTATCGCGACTTGGTGATGGTAACGACATTGGCGCCGTGCTGGTATTGCAGCGGGTTGGTCAAGCAGTTCCGTTTCGCCACGCTCGTGGTGGGCGAGAGCCGCACGTTCGCCGGAGGAATCGACTGGGTTCGCGAGAGCGGCATTGAAGTCATCGATCTCGACAGCAGGGAGTGCCGGGAGCTGTTGGAAGGGTTCATCGCGGCGCATCCGGAAATCTGGAATGAAGATATCGGGGAAGAGTAGAGGTACTTCGATCTCGCGACAGGCGCAAGAAAAAGAGGACGGCTCCCGAAGGCGCCGTCCTCTTTTTTGTTGTGTTCAACCGCGTGTTCTTAGAAGTCCAGATGCAGAGACATTTGAATCTGGCGCGGTGAGCCAATGGTGTGTTTGGTGACGCCGAGACCGCCGGGCGCCGCTGTGTAAAGGCTATACGGATCCGAGTCGATGACCGGCGCGTTGTTGTAGGCCTGGTTTTGCGAGACTTCGTCGGTTGGAATGTCGAAGCTGCTGGTGTTGGTGACGTTATACATATCGAACGTGTAGCGGAGTGTATACCGCTCGCGGAACGCAATGGTCTTTACCAGCGAGGCATCCGTCCGCTTCTGGAACGACTGCCGGAATATATTGCGCTGCCCGTTTGTGAAGCTGGTTTCGAAAACGTCGCCGTTTGGAACCCCCATGGAACCCGGCGCGATGAGCGGGATGGTGAAGCAGGAAGATTTAAGGGCGGCGCCGGCACCGGTGGATTCGTTGTAGAAGGCTCCCGAAGCTCCGGTCACGGCGCTTTTTGCGGTGCAACCTTTATTCAGCGGGACAATGGGATTGGTGATGCCGTCAAAGGTGCTGTAAAAGAGGCTGCCGACAGCGCCGGAGAAGTCGATGACGCTGTAGGGCTGGCCGCTTTGAATGATGCCCGTGCCATTGATGGCCCAACTGTTTGCCAGCTTGCCAGCGAGCGAGCTGTCTGCGTAGAACTTGGGCAGCGTATAGCTGTAAGTGAAGTTGAGTACGTGCTTGCGGTCGAAATCCGCCGATCCGTAGCCGCTGCGCAGGTTGTTGGGGTCGTTTCCGTTGTAGAAGAGGCCGAGAGCGCTTTGTTCGTCGGTAGCATGCGAGAAGGTGTAAGAAACGCCGGCCTGGAAGCCATGGCTCAGGCGCTTCTCCACGTGCGTCTGAAGCGCGTGGTATGCGGAGATGCCGGCGGCGGTGTAGGTTTCCGACTCAGACGAGTAGCCGATATAGGGGACGCGCAGATCCACGTTGCCGCCCTCGTAATTCTGTTGCATCAAGCCGTAGGGGCAGGTGGTTTCTGACGGGTCGTTGGTGCACATGGGGCCGTACGGATAGAGCGGACTATTTGGATCGAGAACGGTGTAGCCATAGCTGAATTGCTGGCCGTGGCAAGCGGGATCCGAGCTTCCAAGAGCGCAGACGTGGGCCTGATTGAACGGAAGCGGAATGACCTGGTGACGTCCGAGGTTGCCCACGTACCCGACCTCAATCATCAGGGAGTTGGTCGGCTGCCATTGGATGTTCAGGGTGAAGTTGATGCTGTAGGGCAGCTTGTTGGCGCGGTTGTAATCGCCAAGGGTGAAGGGCTGAGCTCCGGCGATGATTCCGTTAGATGTAGGTAGATAGTTGATGAGCGAGGCGGCACTGGGGTTGACAGGCCCCGGCCCGAGTGACGCTCCCCAAGGTGTGGCGAGCGAGTAGGCGCTTGTATCTGGGCCGGAAGGTGTATTGGCGCCGCAGATGGGAATGTAAAAGTCGTAGAGGAAGCTGGTGTTTCCATAAGGCGAGGCGCTATAGGGACAAGTCTGCTGGGTTACGAAGGGAGGCGTCTGGCTGATGCCAAACGGACCGCCAGAGACCTCGCCCGCGGCGTACCCTGGCGAGAAGTAGGTGTAGAGCTCACCACGGTCGTAATACATGCCGGTGCCTGCGCGGACCACGACCTTATTGTTGAATTTCCCGGGCTGCCAGGCTACTCCAAAACGCGGAGCAATGCCCCACTGCCTTCCGGTGAGCGTTGTATCGCTGACGCCTTTGGTCCCGTTGGCGTTGTTCCCCGCGATGATCAAACCAGAGTTAAGGATGGTGTCGCCCGATGAGCTGGACTGGTAGGCCGTTGGATCAAAGTTGAAGATGCGGCCGTATTTTTCAGTCAGGCCGCCGTTCCAGTCGTAGCGAACGCCAAGGGTGATTGAAAGGTTAGGCTTGGCCTGGAACTTGTCTGACGCATACAGGCCCGTCTGGTTGGCGCGATAGTACCGGTTGGCGTTGCCTTGCAAATAAGTGGTGGCGACAAACCCGTTGGTGCTGTAAGGAGTGATCCAGTTTTTCGCAAAGGTCGCGAAATCGGGAGTGGCCACGCTGCCAGTTCCGGTTCGCATATCGCGAATGTTGAGCTGCGTGTACTGGTAGCTGCCGCCAAAGGTGATGGAGTGGCGACCAGCAATCAAGATGGCGTTGCCCGAGGGTTGAATACGGTTCTGGAACACTCCGGTGTTGGCGCTTTGCGAAGCTGCGCTGGGTCCGATGTTCAGAGCCTGAGCACCGAGTCCTGCAGGAGTGGAATCGCCGAGACCATCAACGATAGTGAAACCGGGAAAGTATTTGCCGAAGGCCGAGGTCATGCCCGCTACGGGTGAGCCCGCCTGACCTGGCGACCACAACTGGTCGTTGGTGCTATACGCCTTTTCACGGATGGCGCCGAGAGTTTCCGTGATGCTGAGATTTGAGCGCAAGGTCTGGACATTGTTTACGGAAAAGACCTGCGAGCCCGTATCCATATGCTCAGTGAAGCCTGGAACGCTCGAGAGCGCGTAAGGAGTACTGTTTGGATCGTGCTGGTAGAAGTACTTGAATGCAACTAAATCTTTGCCCGTCGCGTTCCAGTCGAGGTTGCCTACAAGTTGATCGGCGATGAAGTAGGAAGTGCCCTTTTCGAAGGAGTTGAACGGCGAGTAGAAATCGGGAGTATGGCCGTTGTCATTCGGGATGAGCCAGTTTCCATTCGGTAGCTTGTACTTGAAGAGTGCAAGGCCGACGGGATTGTTGGTCCAGTCGGCGCCGGTTACTGTGAAGCCGTTGCCTGCGGCCTGGCCCCCCCAGTTGTTATTGACCAGCGTCGCAAGATCGGCAGGATCGCGATTGGTATCGCTCAGTCCCGGAGGAACGGGAGCCTCGGTGTCGCCGGTTTCCTCGTCTGAAACATGCAGATGCTGATAGCCGACGAAGCCGAAGAGCTTGTCTTTGACGATAGGGCCACCGAGGGTCCCACCAAGCGTATAGCGGTGCAGAGCCGGATTCTTATCGGCTGCCGGAATTCCGGAATCCTTTTTGAAGAAAAAGGGCGCAGCGTTGAGCCAATTGGTGCCGCGGTGTGCGTAGAGAGCTCCATGAATTTCATTGCCGCCGGATTTGGTGCTGAGATCGATGTGCGCACCGCTGGCGGAACCCTGCTGTGCATCGTACATGGAGGAGTTAACACGAACTTCCTGAATGGTTTCGGGCGCGGGCGTCGGGATGGCGTTGCCGATGGCAAGGTAGACTGAGGCCGCGCTCTGTTCAACGCCGCCACCGCCATTGTTGCCAACGCCTGTGTTGTTGACCACGCGTGCCGAGTCGACCTGCGATGTGGTTTTGCCGTTAAAGAGGTTGCTGCCGTCGACGCCATTGAGCTGGAAGCTATTACTCGTGTCCCGTTGCCCATTGGCCCAGATCGGCGCGTTGCCGAGGCCCGAATTTGCGCCAGTGCCGCCAGGAAGCTCCGCATTGACGCCGGGGGATTGAATTGCCAGCCCGGTGAAGCTGCCAGTCGCAAGAGGCGCCGCGTCAATCTGCTGTGTGTCCATGACGTAACCGTTGGTGGTATCCACCGCATTCATCAGCGGAGCGGCTTCCACTTCAACCGTCGTGGTGGTTTCGCCTATCTTCAGCGTGGCGTTCACAGTGGCAGTTCGATCGGCCTGTACCAGGATGTGCTGGGTCTTCTGCACATCGAATCCGGTTGCCGTGTAGGTGAGCGTGTAGGTGCCAATCGGAAGATTGACGAACGCATAGGCGCCCGTGGCATTCGTCTTGGTGTCGTACGATTGCGAGGTCTGCTCAGCCTTCAGCGTGACCGTTACGTTGGGAATTTCTCCCCCTGTGGGGTCAGCCACCTCGCCCGTGATGCCGCCCAGTGTTTGCTGTGCGAAGAGCGAAGAGGCACACAGCGCAACGGTTGCAACGATTACCAGCAACCGAGGAAATGCAGAGGGGAAAACTCGGATAGAAGATGTCAATTCGCTGACCTCAGAGAGTAGGATTTCCAATTGCAGTGCCAAAGGAGTCGGGAAGCCTGGTGTTGATAGAGAAATCTGAGCTTTGGTGATCCAGCAAAAAAGAAGCGGAAATAAATATGCAGGAAGGCAGGAGCCGTGGCCGGCACCGAAACAATTTGCAAGTAGCAAAAGAATATCGATTCGGTCGTAAAGATCGCGTAAGGATTTTTGGGGCCCTTGCAGGCTATCGTAAATCCAAAGCTGCTCAAACCAAGGGGATTATTCTTCAAATTCGCGCATGGCCGAGATAGCATCAATCTGAAAGATCGAATGTTCGTGTTTCCACGCCAGCTTTTCTCCGGCAAATCCATCCGGCAACAATTTTCAGCGCTTCGTTTTCATGAGGCTAGAACATGGTCACTCGAACCACCAAGATTTTGCTGCTTTCAGGTATTGGCCTGTTTTACTCCCTTGTCGTTTTCAACAACCTCACGGATTTCGATTCGAATTATCAGTTCGTCCGTCACGTGCTCTCGATGGACACAACCTTCCCGGGCAATCGTTTGATGTACCGCGCGCTGACCGCGCCCTGGATTCATCTCGCTTTCTACTATTCAATGATTTCCTGGGAAACAATAACGTGTCTCTCGCTCTGGTGGGGGACTATCAATCTTCTGCGCGCTCTACGTGCACCTGCGGTTGAATTCAACGCAGCAAAACGCGTGCCGATGATGGCGCTGACGCTCTCGCTCATGATGTGGCTGGTTGCCTTCCTGGCGATTGGCGGCGAATGGTTCGCCATGTGGCAGTCGAAGGCTTGGAATGGGCAGGAAGTCGCGATCCGGGATTTCACCGTTGTCGCACTGGTTTTTCTGATCCTGTTGCAACCGGATACCGACGTGCAGACCTAGACGGTTATGCCGGATTCGGGGCAGCCTTCTTGAGGCGCAGCAGGTACCATGCGAGGCCTGTGGCAATGTAGACAAGATATAGGTAAGGGATCCTCGCGTGAATTGCATCGGACGCGGATCGAATGTCAAAGGCCGCGATCAGAATCATCACCACCACGGTAACGACACTCACGACGGTGACCACGTGCGAATGTTGCCCGAGCGCCCTGCGCGCAAAGGGCAGTGCCACGGCCACAAGCGCGTAGATGGTGAGAAAACCAAAGACCGCCAGCGAGCCCAGCAGGTCATACATCTGAGCGCCTCCCACTCCGCAGAACGCGAGAACCGCAGTTGCAGCAAACATGAGAATCGCCGATACCACAACGGCGAGCCCGGGCGTTTGATGGCGATCGTTCGTTTGTTCCAGTGCAGCCGGCAGCAGCCCCGAGCGAGCCATACGCATCAACACACGCGCAGCCGCGGTGGTACAGGCAAGAACACAGGCAAACATCGCAACCGTGACGCCGATGTCGATCGCCACGCCGAACATCCAGATTCCTTCTTTTTCAGCCAGCAAATGCAGCGGGCTGGTGCTGTCGCTCAGGCTGGCGGATTCGCCGCGGAAACCGAGTACCTCAGAATACGAACACAGCATGAAGAAGATGCCGGAGAGCACGGCGCACTGCAAAACCGCGCGCGGAATCGTACGCAGTGGATCGCGTGCCTCGCCGCCAAGCGTGGTGGCACTCTCGAATCCGACAAAGCTGAACATCGCCAGGACCAGCGCCGGCCCAAGCGTGGAAAAAGTGACACCCTTCAGCCGGAACTGGTCCATGTCGAGGTGCAGTCCGAAATGAAACGGCAGCACTGCCAAAACAATTGCGATGAAACTGACGGAGATAATTTCAATCCAAAGCATCAGCTCGGCGGATAACTTGACGTCTCGGTATGCAACGAAACCCGCAACGCCGCAGATGAACGCAAGCGTCGGCAACGAAGGCGGCAAGTGATGAAAGAGTGGCTGCGCAAAAAGGCCTGCGTAATAGAGTGCGCCGCCCATCACCGATGCACCGGTGGCAAGATACGCCAGCAGCAGCGCCCATGCCGCTGTTACGCCGAAGACAGGCGGCAGCGTGTCGGCCGTGTAGGAGTAGAGGGAGCCTGGCGACGCGGAGAGCTTGGCGAACCTGCTCACGCAGAAGCCCACAAGCAGCGTGGCGCAGGTGGCGAGGAGATAGACAAACCAGGTAGCGTTTCCGGCGAGGGCGAACACCAGCGGAATCGTCAGCGACGGAGAAGTGCTGGGCGCGGTTGCGGAAACGGACTGCGCCAGCGTCTCGACGGGGCCCAGCGCTCCGGCGCGCAGACCGTAACTTTCGGAGACGCCTTCGTCCGCGTACACTCCGCCTGTCGAGTTCGAAGGTTCAGTCACCGTTCCACCTTTCGTGCCCGTATTCGCTCTCTGTTTGTTTTAGCGCAGCAGGTTTTTACCGCTCGACTGTTGCTTCAATATACCCGTGTGGCTCATCGATAGGAACAAATATGTGATTCGGATTGTCCTGCCCGAACGGGCTCAGATCCGAGAGCAGGTGGTGCAGATTCGGCATCGTGAGCTTGATGCGCGCAATCTCCGGTGCTGCCTCAAGCGCGGCTCCGCCCATATCGTAAAGCGTGTGCTGCACGCTCAGGCTGTGGTGATCCGCAAACACTCGCAGGAGCGCGGCAAGTATCTTGGAGCGCGTCTGCACAAAGTCTGTCTTGGCCGAGGTGTAGTCCCACGTCACCGTCGCGCTGGTGCCGAAGATCCGATCCGTTGCGGGCTTCAGCGTAGTCAGCTTGTCTTTGATGTAGCCGGTGAACTCTGATTTGGTGGTCTTCAGAATCGTCAGCCCATCCACACCCGAAGTAATGGACCACTCGGCGCCCTTGTTGCGAACGGCGTGCACGGTTTGCAGTTCAGGGCCGCCGAGCTTGAAGGTCGTCGGCTCCGCTGCGCCATCCACCACCATGCGCTCCCACGACCGCTCCTCCACTTCGACCGAAACTCCTGACACCTGCGCATTGTTTGTCAGCAGATAGTCGCCGAGTTCCATCGCGTACTCTTCAATGGTTGTCGCCTTTGACCCGCGAGCCACGTAGTAGACGGTGTTCTTCATCGTGTCGGTCGGCAGCACTTTGCTGTTGTCCGCGTCCGTAAAGCTGGTCTCGAAATCTCCTTCCAGCAGAACCCGCACCTTCCACTCGTTGAAGAGATGACGGTCGCCCTCGCGCGTGATCCGCGACAAACGAACGCGCGATTTTCCGTAGCGATTTTTCCCCAGCTTGGCCATGTCTTGCTCTCCCTCGCTCTTAGCTTCCCCGGTAAGTTGTGTAGCTGTTGTCGCTCAACAGCAACGGCAGGTGATAATTCTCCATGCCGCTGCAGTAGAAGGTGATGGCAATCTCGGGATAGATACTCGCGCGGCCGATGGCCGCCAGGTAGTCGCCTGTTTCGAATGTGAGCCGGTAGGTGCCTTGCGTGGCGTCTGGAGCCAGCCCGCGACAGCGCCCGTCGGCGTCGGTCACTCCGCTTGCAATTTCGAGCCACTGTCCAAGCTTGTGCTTCTCCAGGCGAATGGCAATGCCCACGGCCGGTTTGCCCAGCACGGCATCGAGTACGTGTGTGCTGATTGCGCTCATTCCACCAACCACTTTCCTAAACGGATTTGTGTAATCTGCCGCTGCTGCTCGGCGGCCTCGCGTAATTCTGAAGCTCGATCGCTGTTCAAGCGCCGCTTCAGAATCGCGAGCATCTCTTCCGCGCTCTTTCCCGTGGCGCACACAATGTAGGTGAAGCCGTACCGCTCTTCGTAAAGCGCGTTCCCCTCGGTCAACTCTGCGCGCGTCTTGTCGGCGAGGCTCGCGGCGGACGATTGCTCCTGCCGAGACCATGCAACCGATTTTGCCGTTGCGTGCGCAGCTTTGCGATCGCCGATGCGCGGATGACAGGCGAAAGCCTCCATCCAATCGGCTTCTTCCATCGTCGCCCAGACACGGTCTGCCGCTTCACTCAACTCCAACACGCTTTCAATCGGACGCAACGCAACCATCGCCGATGCCCAG
>Ga0302320_10000885_pt1 | contig 71374 bp, 57 predicted proteins | sample Bog_T0_3_FD_202130 | JGI IMG/M metagenome (GOLD analysis project Ga0302320, IMG submission 202130) | Peat permafrost microbial communities from Stordalen Mire near Abisko, Sweden - Bog_T0_3 | ecosystem: Environmental > Terrestrial > Soil > Wetlands > Peat | place: Sweden: Abisko, Stordalen Mire... | reverse complement strand
CCGATCGCCAACCTGGGAGCGTACCTGTTTGCGCCGATCATTGTGCGTGTCTGGCTGCACCGCCCGGAACTCTTCGATCCGTATACTTATGGACTGATGGCACTGGTGTCGGCGGCAATCAGCATGCGCGATCACAAACAGTTCTTTCAATTCTCTACCAACACCCACAAGCGGCTTTCCCTCATTGTATTCTTTGCGAATCTGATTATGGTGGGGTTGAGCGTCCCTCTGATCTACAAATTCGGATTATATGGATTCCTGTATGTTTGGCTGGCTTCGGAGGTGTCGCAGATGGCGCTCATCTATCTTGAAAATCGAAAGCTCTTTGACAACGATCCATCCATCACATTTTCTCCCGTGTTGAAGCTTGTTTGCGTGATGCTGGTCTCGCTGCCTGCTTGCATGGGACTGGTGCATCTTGCCCGGCAAGATTCGCTGGGCATGGTTGTGACAGTCGCGGTTGCAGGCGTGTTGGCGTTGACGACGGAATCGTATTTTGTTTTTGGGCTGCGCGATGTATGGGTTGAGTTCGCAGAAAAGATGCGGCTCCGGGTGCGGCCCGCTTGAAACTGCTTCAACTCGCGCGCACGATGCGTATACCGGAGGCCAAAAAGGCTGAGCAACTCATTTTCCCGACGCATGCACCGCCCAAAAAGTAAGTCTCTACCGATTACTCTTTGCATACGCGTACCTATTCTCTTCTTGCCCCGCGCCGATATTTCCGTCAATGTGGAATGAAACCGACCTTGCGGGAGCCTCTCGATTCGTGAGAAACACAACCCAACGCGTAGCCATCGCCGTTCTTTCATCGGCGATGGCAGTTTCAGCAGCCGGCCAGGATGCTCCGGCTTCGACCGCGAACGTCCCGGACCCATTGCAGCCTCCGGCAACGGTCGCAGCGCCGCAGCGTGGTCCTGCGTTCGCGCAGGTTACGCCCGCGCCTGGAAATACTGCAGTTGAGCAGTTGCTTGGTTTCAAGGACTCCGACGTGAAGTTCCGTCTGCGCGATCTGATGGAAATCCTGCGCGATCGCCGCCACGAGGGTTGGGTTTTGGCAGCGTATCCAGATCCCAAGACCGCCCTTCCGCTGGTTGGCGCTGGATTCAGTCTCAACTTGCCGGAACGCGATCATCCCCAAACCGACCTGCTTAATCCTCATCCTTTCCTTGAACCATCGTCGGCTGAGCTTTGGCAGGCCGCCGGGTTGGATCCGAATCGGCTACAGTCTATCCTCGCTCAATACAAAAAGCGGATGGCGACGTGGTCGAAACGGGGCTTTCGCAAGAAAATCATGACGCTGACGCCGGAAATCACTGACGATGAAGCGATGCTGCTGCTTCGCGTTGCCGCAATCCAGGCGATCTATAACGCCCGGGGCTACTGCCGGGACTTCGATCGGTTGTCTGCTTCGCAACAGATGGCGCTGAGCCAGATGGTCTACCAGATGGGTGTGAACCTACGGCATTTCAACCAGTTTCTCGATCTGATCAACAACCGCGTTGCCGCCGGTGAGGCCGGTGCGGTGTCCCTTGTCCGAAGCGACTTCTCCGCCAACGTGGATTATTGGAAGACAGTGCAGCAATCTCTCGTACAGAGCCAATGGGCCAGGCTCTATCGCGCACGCGCCGTTGCAGTGATCGCCATGCTCGATCCGAAGTATGTGGAAGGGCCAGGAGTCGCCGAACAGCGTGTTGGAGCAATGCTTCGGCCGGCTGTTATGCAACGGCGCGCCGGGCGAGCATCGGCAAATCAATCTGGAACCCACTCAGGAGCCTCCGGTAAAGGGCGCTCCGTCGGATCAGCGCGAACAGGCAGGTTGGGCCGGCAGAAGAAACGCGGAGTGTAATCAGGAAGTACCTTGCACATTCGCGGACGCAGCGGCCACCCGGCTTCCATCGCTCCCGGATTCCTTCCCAATTCACTGTATTTTTTCCCCTCCTTCCGCCGGCAGACTCTATACTTCGAGTCTCAGGCACACAGGAGAACGCATGGCCCTGCACAACACCCAGGAACTCAAGGCGGCCCCCACAAACCAGATCGAGTCCGGCGTTCTGAACCACGAAACCGCAAGCTACGTGTTCCCGAAAGCGAAACTCGACCCGCAGGCCGTCTACCAGACCATCCACGATCAACTCGTTCTAGACGGGAATTCGCAGCAGAATCTGGCCACCTTCTGCACCACGTGGATCGAGCCGGAAGTGCAGAAGATCATGGACGAGTCCGCCGACAAGAACATGATCGACAAGGACGAGTACCCGCAGACCGCGTCCATTGAAGAGCGCTGCGTGCACATGCTCGCCGATCTGTGGAACTCCCCGGAAGCCGCGAGCACTATCGGCTGCTCAACCACGGGCTCAAGCGAAGCAGCCATGCTGGGCGGGCTTGCCCTCAAGTGGAACTGGCGCAAACGCCGGCGCGCGCAGGGCAAATCCACGGAGTCACCGAACTTGATCATGGGTCCAGTTCAGGTTTGCTGGCACAAGTTCTGCCGCTACTTCGACGTCGAAATCCGCGAAGTGCCCATGGAAGGCGACCGCCTGCTGCTCACGCCTGAGGAAGTCGTCAAACGATGCGACGAGAACACAATCGGGGTCATCGTTACCCTGGGAGTGACGTTTACACTGCAGTTTGAGCCGGTGCACGAGATCAGCCTGGCGCTCGACAAACTGCAAGCCGAGACCGGCCTCGACATTCCCATTCACGTGGACGGAGCCAGCGGGGCCTTTCTTGCGCCCTTCCTCCTGCCGGACCTGCTTTGGGACTTCCGCTTGCCCCGCGTCAAGTCGATCAATGCGTCCGGGCACAAATTTGGACTTGCCCCGCTCGGCGTGGGTTGGGCTCTCTGGCGGGAAAAACACGACCTTCCCGAGGAACTGATCTTCGACGTTAATTACCTGGGCGGCAACATGCCCACCTTTGCGCTCAACTTCTCCCGGCCGGGCGGCGAAATCGTTTGCCAGTATTACAATTTTCTGCGCCTCGGCAAAGAAGGCTATCGCGAAATCCAAACCGGATGCGCTGCTTTGGGCTGCTATCTCGCGAAAAAAATCGCCGTGCTTGGCCCGTTTAAAATCATTTACGACGGCCAGGGCGGAATCCCGGGCCTCTGCTGGGAGCTGAAAGACCCTGCATCGTCGAGCTTCACACTTTACGAGTTTGCCGACCGACTCCGCGATCGAGGCTGGCTAGTTCCCGCCTATTCAATGCCGCCCAACCGCGAAGACCTGGTCATCCAGCGCATCCTCATCCGCCACGGCTTTACGCAGGATATGGCGGACACGCTTCTTTTCGAAATGGGAAACGCGCTGGACCATTTCGCCGCGCGACCGCCTGAAGAGCGATCATCCCTTACGACTTTGGTAGTAGAATCAAGTTCGCACGATCATTCCGGCCGGTAGGTCGACCGCCGGAATCGCTTCCTTCTTCACGATCTCACATTTGGGTTGAAGCCGAACGCGCACAGGCTGCATCCAAAGCACCGGCTGGAATCCCTATCACCATTCACTCGCAATTCAGAACACCCGGGCTCCATTCCTCCTGAACTTCACGGGATTCAGTTGAGCGGTTTTCCGGAGAGCCATGCAGGCAATTCGATACGGGGAGCATTTCGCAAGCCGGTTGCTGTTCATACCCGACGGCGGCAAGACCAGCATCTTCCGGCCGGCAGGCACCTCTGCGCATTCCATCTTCGGATTGTCGATGCTGGTGCTCACCATCACGCTCTGCATCTTCCTCGTGGTGGCGAGCCTCCTTCTCTACGTACTTCTGCGCTATCGCCATCGCGCTTCCAGCCCTGAGGCTGAGCAGGAGCCGGCGCAGATCTACGGTAGCACCCAGATCGAGCTTTCCTGGACTGTGATTCCGGTCCTCATCGTGGTGATCCTCTTTCTTGCCACTGCCCGCGTTATCCTCTCCTCGGAACAGCCGCATGAGCCGCCAGGCGCACTCGACGTGATCGTGATCGGCCACCAGTTCTGGTGGGAATATCGCTATCCAAAGCTTGGAATTGTCACGGCTAATGAGTTGCATATTCCGGTCAGCGATTCGGGTCATCCCACGCCAACTTACCTGACCATGTCGTCTGCCGATACGGACCATAGCTTCTGGGTGCCGCGCCTTGCCGGCAAGATGGATCTGATCCCTAACAAGGTCAACGTCATGTCGCTTGAGTCGCAAGCACCGGGCCTCTACCTCGGCCAATGCGCGCAATATTGCGGCACGCAGCACGCCAAGATGCTGCTTCGTGTGTACGTTGACACACCCGCGGATTTTGCCGCGTGGGCAGCGCACCAGAAGCAGCCGCCTGTTGAAGACGCGAACGCGGCGCTGGGGCGGGGAATATTTCAGCAGAATGCCTGCATCAGTTGCCACACGGTCGCAGGAACGGTGGCCGCGGGAAGATTTGGCCCGGACCTGACGCACGTGGCCAGCCGCGACACCATTGCGTCAGGATCTGTGATCAACACGGCCGCAAATATTCGCGCATTTGTCGATAACCCCGCGCATTTCAAGCCCGGCGCGCTCATGCCGCCGATGCATTTGAACGAACACGATCTCGATGCTGTCACCGCGTATCTGATGACTCTGAAGTAGACAGGGAAGCGAAGGAGCCAAACCGCATGGCCACGCAAACTCCGACGACCGCTGTGCTTGACCAGGCGAGCGCGCAAGGTCAAAGACCCTTGTGGCTGGAGACGGTGCAGGACTGGGTCACGACGGTCGATCACAAGAAGATCGGCATCATGTATATCTGCTATGCGTTGATCTTTCTCGTCGTCGCCGGCTTTGAAGCATTGCTGATGCGCATCCAGTTGGCCATTCCCAACAACACCTTCGTCTCCCCGCAGACCTTCAATCGGCTCTTCACCATGCACGGAACCACGATGGTCTTCTTTGTCGGCATGCCGATTCTGTTTGGATTTGGAAACTATCTTGTTCCGCTTATGATTGGCGCGCGGGACATGGCGTTTCCGCGCCTAAACGCATTCAGCTTCTGGATTTCCGCCTTCGGGGGCTTGTTGCTCTACTTCAGTTATCTCGGCGGCGATGGCCTCTACGGGATGGGCGGCGCGCCGGATGTCGGTTGGTTCGCCTATGCGCCGCTCACTGAGCGCGTTTTTTCCCCCGGCCATAGCACCGACTACTGGACGCTCTCGATCCTGCTCTCCGGCATCGGCTCCATCGGCACGGCGCTCAACATTGTGGCCACCACAATCTCCATGCGCTGCCCCGGCATGAAGCTCAACCGCATGCCGCTGCTGGTGTGGCTTTACCTGGTTGTTTCGCTCATGGCGTTTGTCGTCGTCAGTCCTTTGACGGCGGCGCAGATCATGCTTATGCTCGATCGCTACGCGGGCTCGCACTTCTTCGACACGCAGGCCGGCGGCTCCGCGGTGCTGTGGATGCACTTCTTCTGGATCTTCGGCCATCCCGAGGTGTATATCCTGGTGCTGCCCGCCTTTGCCTTCGCCAACGAAATCATTCCCGTCTTCTCGCGCAAGGCAATCTTCGGTTATCCGGCAATGGTGGCCGCAACCGTCGGCATCGGCTTCATCAGTCTCAGCGTCTGGGCTCACCACATGTTCACGGTGGGCATGGGCGCATGGGCCAACACATTCTTTACGTTTGCCACCATGGTCATCTCCGTGCCCACCGGCATCAAGATCTTCAACTGGCTCGCAACCCTGTGGGGTGGCAGAATTCACTTCACGGTTTCCATGATGTTCGCAGTTGGATTTCTTTTTCAGTTCCTCATCGCGGGTCTCACGGGCATCATGCTTTCCGTCGCGCCTTTTGACTGGCAACTGGGCAACTCCTACTTCGTCGTTGCCCACTTCCACTATGTGCTGGTGGGCGCAATTCTCTTCATGATTTTCTCTGCCTTCTATTATTGGTATCCAAAAATGACCGGCCGCATGTTGAGCGAGAAGATTGGCAAATGGCACTTCTGGCTCTTCCTCATCGGCTTCCATCTCACCTTCGATCTCATGCACGTTCCCGGCCTACTGGGAATGCCGCGCCGGGTCTACACATACGAGGCCGACCGCGGCTGGGCGATCTTGAACATGCTGGTTTCAAGCGGCGCCATCTTCCAGGCCGTCGCAAGCTTGCTGTTCGTTTCGAATCTTGTTTATTCGTACTTCAAAGGCGCGATCGCCGGAGCCGATCCATGGGATGCGTGGTCGCTGGAGTGGTCGACAACCTCCCCGCCGCCCCCGTATAACTTCGCCGTCATTCCAACTGTGGGCAGCCGCCGTCCCCTCTGGGATCTGAAGCATCCAGAAGACCCGGACAGCAACTATGAGATGTGAGGAGCGCAATCGATGAGCACAACCGCCGTCATTCCCCACAGCCAGGCTGAATCCTGGACACTGCCTTCGCGCGGCATGGTCGGGATGGCGTGCCTCATCGTCGCCGAGTCGGCCATCTTCATCATCTTTGTGGTCGCGTATGTTTTCTATTTAGGCAAGAGCCTCACCGGGCCCACGCCGCGCGACGTACTCCATCTTCCTATCTTCATCTCCATTTGCCTTTTTTCGAGCAGCTACACGGTGCATCGAGCGGTCTCTGCCCTCGAACACGGCAAGCGGCGCGCGTGCACGGTCTGGCTCACATTGACAGTCTTGCTGGGCGGAATTTTTATTGCCGGCACCGCGCGCGAGTGGCACGAGCTGATTTATCGCGAGGGGCTGACTATCAAGACCAATCTCTTCGGCACCACGTTCTACTCACTCGTGGGACTTCACGCGTCGCACGTTCTCATCGGGCTGGTCATGTTGTCGCTGGCGCTGCTTTTTTCTGTGCGCGGGCAATTGACCAGCAGGCACACCGAGCGGCTTGAAGTGCTTTCTCTCTACTGGCACTTTGTCGATGCAGTGTGGGTGGTTGTGTTTCTTGTGGTCTATGTTTTTGGAAAGTAAGAACACCTGGGCGGGAAAGGAACGACGATGCACAGCGACGATCCTCACAACGGCGCGAACGCGGTCCAGCTTCCGTCGCCGACGGCCTGGCCCTTGGTGCTGGCCCTCGGGATTTCCCTGGTAATCGCTGGCATGGTGACGAACATTGCCGTCGGCATTGTGGGCGCCGTGCTTGCATTGATGGGCGCCGTGGGCTGGTTTTTGCAAGTGCTGCCCGAAGAAGCGCACGAGTCCATCGCCGTGCGCGCCGATGTTGTGCAAATCTCCAGCCGCAGAACGCTCATCCGGATTCCGCAAACAGAGCAGACGCGCCGCAAGATTCTTCCCGTCGAGACCTTTCACATCACCACGGGAATCAAGGGCGGCATCGCCGGCGGAATCGCGATGACGGTTCCGGCGGGAATCTTCAGCGTGCTTAAATATCACAGCTTCTGGTACGCGACAAATCTGCTTGCGGCAGGCGGTTTTGTCAGTTGGGCCGGGGCAAGCGACGCATTTCTGGGCGCGTTTCACTGGCAGGGCGCGGTTGCCGCGCTCTTCATCCACGGGGTCACGTCGTTGCTTGTCGGGCTGCTCTACGGAGCCATGCTGCAAATGTTTCCCCGCTACCCCATCTTCACCGCCGGCCTGATGGTTCCATTCATCTTCACGGGGATTTTGTACTCGGCGATTGGCGTCGTGAGTCCGATTCTCGATCAGCGCATTGATTGGTTCTGGTTCGTGATTTCACAGATATTTTTCGGACTGGTGTGCGGGTATGTTGTAAACCTCCAGGCCAAGGTCCGTACGCCGCAATTTCAGGCGCTGCCGTTTGCGGTGCGCGCAGGCCTTCATGGCGACATGGTCGCATTAACGGGCGAGCACGAAGATGCTTCAAAAGAGGAAGACGCGCCGCGATGAAAGCTTTTCTGTTCGCTGTTTCTGTGACGGTCTGTGCGCTCCTTCTTGGCGCCACAGGCTGCGAGCGCGCGCCGGGAAGGCCGGTCAATGGACCCGAAGTTTCGCGTCCGGAGGAGGTGCTCGATTTTGCCACGCTTTATGGACAGAACTGCGTCGCATGTCACGGCGAGAACGGGATGAACGGCGCTGCGATCTCGCTGGCGAACCCGGTGTATCTGGCAGCCGCGGGCGCTGCTAATATTCAACGCATAACCTCTGAGGGAGTGAACGGAACCATGATGCCGGGATTCGCCAGAAGCGCGGGCGGCATGTTGACCGACAAGCAAATCGCCGCTCTCACCGAAGGCATGATTGCAGCGTGGTCAAATCCCAGTGCACTCGCAGGTCAAACGCCGCCCGCGTATGCGAGTAGCTCGGCGGGCGACGCGGCTAAGGGACAAGCGGCATTCAAGGCGTTCTGCGCGCGTTGCCACGGCGCCGATGCAACTGGCGCTCAATCCGCAAATCTGCGCACCGGTTCGTTGGTCGATCCATCGTATCTGTCCCTCATCAGCGATCAGGGCCTGCGCAGCTTCATCATCGCCGGCCAGCCTGAGCAGGGCATGCCCGATTGGCGTTCGCACCAGTCTGCCGGCGGAGACCATGCGTTGACCGATCGCGAGATCACCGACATCGTCGCGTGGATCGCCACGCATCGCACCGCAACGCCAGGGCAGGTTTATCGGCCGCAACCTTGACCGGAATCCGCAGCGACAGGAGGCAAAAATATGACGGAGTTCCTCAAGCATCCCGGTGAGTCTGGCAACGACGGCCTAACGCCGGAAGCCAAACTCGCGGCACACTCGCGGCGTACCTTTCTGTTCAAGCTGTCGGTGTTGTTGAACACGGCCGTCGGCACTGTGCTCGCCGTGCCCCTGATCGGTTATTTGCTCGGGCCCGCGATGAGCAAGAACACAGGTTCATGGATCGCAATCGGATCCGTCGAAGAATTTCCCGTCGGACAAACGCGGCTGGTCGATTTCGAGAGCCCGGTATCCCGGCTTGGCGATGGCCCGGCCGCCAAGGTGGCTTGCTGGGTGCGACGAGTTTCCGCACAGCAATTCCAGGTGTTCGCCATCAACTGCGCGCATCTCGGCTGCCCGGTGCGGTGGTTCGCGCAATCGAAACTTTTCATGTGCCCTTGCCACGGCGGCGCTTACTACGAGGACGGCAGCAGAGCCTCGGGTCCGCCGGAACGCGGGCTCTTCGAGTACAAGTACAAGATTTCCGGCGCCTCGTTGCTCATTCATGCAGGAGACATGCCCACGCTTGCTACGCAAGCCTCCTGCGGCGGCAAGCCTCTCGTGCAGATCGAAGCTGCTACGAAAAAGAGGTCTTCGTCATGGCCGGCCTGAAGCAGCGCGTGATTGCATCGGCAGTGAAGAGCTATGAATGGCTGGAGAGCCGGCTCGGCCTCATCAAGCCCATCGGCAAAGCAGCCGCGCACCCAACGCCCGCCAACAATGCAAGCTGGATGTACGTCTTCGGCAGCGCAGCCACGGTTCTTCTTATCCTGCAGGTGGTCACCGGCATTCTGCTCGCCCTGGTCTACAGTCCATCCGCGAATGAAGCGTGGGGAAGCCTGCAAGTGTTGAACCACAACATCGCGCTGGGCTGGTATCTGCGCGCGCTGCACGGCTGGGGATCGGACTTCATGGTCGCCATTGTGCTCATCCACATGGTGCAGGTGTTTCTCTTTGGCGCTTACAAATTTCCGCGCGAATTGACGTGGATGATCGGCGTAATTCTTCTGCTGCTCACGCTGGGAATGGCGTTTACCGGCCAGGTAATGCGCTTCGATCAGGACGCCTACTGGGGCCTGGGCATCGGCGCATCCATCGCCAGCCGCGTTCCGTGGGTCGGCGCGCCGCTGGTGCATCTCATCCTTGGCGGTCCCATCATCGGCGCAGCTACGCTCGCGCGCTTCTTCACGCTGCACGTCTTCGTCATTCCCGGATTGCTGCTGGCCGGGGTCGGCGTTCATATCTGGATGACCCTGCTTCACGGAGTGAGCGACTGGCCTATGCCCGGCCGCATAGTGAGCAAGGCCACCTACGAGCAGGAATACCACGAACTGACCGAGAAGACGGGCATTCCCTTTGTGCCGGACGCAGCCTGGAAGGACGCGGTCTTTGCCGCCGCAATTCTTTTTTCCGTCATGGCATGCGCGTTTTTCTTTGGTCCCTTCGGGCCCAGCGGTCAGCCCGATCCGACCATCATTCAGACCGCTCCGAAGCCCGATTTCTTTTTCCTGTGGATCTATGCGGTACTGGCCTTTCTTCCGCCGTCGATTGAAACACCATTCATGCTGATCGTGCCCGTGCTGGTGATCGCGGGCATGCTGGTTCTTCCTCTCGTCGCAGGCGAAGGGGAGCGGCACTGGGCGCGGCGGCCCATTGCCGTGCTCATGGTCTCGGTAATCGCGCTCTCGCTCGGAGTCTTTACGCGGCTCGGCACCTACACGCCGTGGAGCCCAATCATGGAGGCATGGACCAGCGAAGCAATTCCGGTGAAATACCTTCACGACCGCACCCCGCTCGAGCGCCAGGGCGCGCTGGTGCTGCAGGACAAGCAATGCCGCAATTGCCACTCGCTCAATGGAGCGGGCGGCCTGCGCGGTCCAGCGCTCGACGACATCGCTTCGCGCATGACTGAAGATCAGATGATCCGGCAGGTGTTGCAGGGCGGTGGAAATATGCCCGCCTACGGAAACGCGCTCAACCCATCTGAGACCAAGGCGTTGGTGCGCTTCCTCATGACGCTGCGCGGCAACGGCCTTGAGCCGGCCATCGACGCTTCGCGGAAGCTGAGCGCCTCAGGTGCGCTCTACATGCCGAAGAGGCCGAACCAATCCGGCATGAAGAACTCCCACTAACGTATGTCCGACGCCGTGCACGACATTCTTGCCGATTGGTCGCTTCCCATCCGGCTCACGGTCTCCATTCTTGTCACCGCGGCAATTTATCTGCGCGGCTTTCTTGCCATCCGAAAAACGCGGCCGGCGCAGTTCAGCGGCTCGCGTATTGCTTCCTTCTTCGCAGGCCTCGCAGTTCTGTGGCTGGCGATCGGCTCACCGATGGATGGCTTCGCCGACGCGCTGCTCAGTGCCCACATGGTCGAGCATCTGCTGCTGATGTCGGTGGTGCCGCCGCTATTGCTGTGGGGCTTGCCGGTTGTGCCGCTGCTGCGCGGATTACCGATCGCGCTCCGACAATCCGCATTTGCTCCCTTGCTTCGCGCATCCTGGCTGCGCCGGTTCGCTCACTGGCTTTCAACGCCCATCGTCGCGTGGATCGCGATGAACGGGGCTTTTCTCGGCTGGCACGTCCCCGCGGCGTACGATTTCGCTCTCGAACACGAGAACTGGCATGCAGTCGAGCATCTCTGCTTCCTGTTTTCATCCATCCTGTTCTGGAATTGCATCGTTCAGCCGTGGCCGGCGAAGAAACACACGCTGGGTTGGGGGATTCTGCTTTATCTCGTCTCGGCGGACATTGTAAACACCATGCTCTCGGCCTTTCTCGCCTTCTGCGGCCGGCCGGTCTACACGTATTACCTCATTCACGCCAACCCGTTCCAGGTTTCGCTGCTTGACGACCAGGTGCTCGGCGCGGTCATCATGTGGGTCCTCGGATCGCTCGCATTCCTGTTGCCGGCGATGATCCTTACGCTGCGCCTGGCCGGGCTTGGCGGCGCCAGAAGAATCTAGAATGCGGTCTCGAAGATTCTCCGCCTAACAAGTTCCCCGCGGGCGCCGTCCAATCCGCATCTTCGTTAAACTATTTACATTCATAGACTTGCATTTGAATCATATCGCTCTGCGCAATTCCCTCCGCCCGCCGCAAGAAAACTCCCGCTATACTAGCAACTAAATGATTAGTTCAACGTCTGTATAGGACAGGAAAGCCGAACCGAAAGGCTTTCGGAGTTCTCATTTTTCGATGCCTCCCAAGAGATCCATCACGCTGACCCAGGCCGAGCTCAGGCTCATGAAGGTGCTCTGGGACCGAGGAGAATCGACGGTTGCCGACATGGTGACCGCGACTTCCTCTGACGGGGAACTGGCCTATACGTCCGTCCTCACCATCATCCGGATTCTCGAAACCAAGGGCTATGTCAGCCACAGGCAAGAGGGCAGAGCATTTCTCTATGCCTCAAGCATCGGCGAAGTCGAAGCAAGCCGGTCTGAGGTTCGGCATGTGCTGCAGCGGTTCTTCGGCAACTCGCGCGAGCGGCTACTGCTCTCGCTTCTGGGCGACGATGAGATCAGCCCCGACGAGTTGAAACGTCTGAAAGAAGCGATTGCTCTGGCGCCGGACGATGCGCAGGAGGTGAATTAGATGGATGCCTTCTTTCCGCTTGCCTCATCGTTAGCTGCCTCGGCTGTAGGCAATCTATTTTCCGCCATTTGGGAAGGAGCCGCTCTTGCCCTGTGCATGGTTCTCTGTCTGCGCCTCTTTCCCGGCTTAAGCGCCGCGGCCCGATCGTTTGTATGGATGAATGTCTTCCTTCTGCTCCTGCTGCTGCACATTCTGCCTTTCACGCAAGTGCATGCCAGCGCCAACATCCTGGGCCATCCCACGCCCTTGCAACTGAGTTTCGTTTGGAGTTTTGTTATTGCCGTGATTTGGCTGCTGCTCTCTGTTTGGAGAGCGATGCAGCTCGTTGCGAGCGCCATTCGCCTGCGTGGATTGGTAAATCGCGCTACACCCGTTTCGACGGACCCAGCTCTGCAAGCCCTGCTCGAAATCCGGATGGATACAGGAAGACTGCGCCGCTCCGCCGTGCTTCGTTCCTCGGCCGAGGTCGAACGCCCCAGCGTTTTTGGCTTCTTCCAACCGCGCATTTTGATTCCTCCGGCGCTCCTTGAACGCCTTACGCCTGCGGAATTGCAGCAGGTGGTGATCCACGAAATGGAGCATCTGCGCCGCGCCGACGACTGGACAAATCTACTGCAGAAGATCGCGCTGGTTCTCTTTCCGCTGAACCCGGCGTTGCTATGGGTAGAGCGCCGGCTATGCACAGAACGGGAGCTTGCCTGTGATGACAGCGTTCTGCGCTCCAGTTGCGGTCGCAAGGCCTACGCCATCTGCCTCACCCATCTGGCGGAATATTCCATGCTGCGCCGAAGTCTCTCGCTGGCGCTTGGAGCGTGGGAACGTCAGTCGGAACTGGTGCGGCGTGTTCATCGCATTCTGCGCCGGCCCGTTGAATCGATGAGCCGCAAGCAGAGCTGGGCATTGACAGGTAGCCTGAGCGCGGCAGTGCTGGTCTGTGCTCTTGGCCTGTCCCGCAGTCCGCAAATGGTCAGCTTTGTGCCGTTTGCGCAATTTCAACAGGCTCGGCTCGCGGCGCCGACCATCGGTGGCCGCGCTGCGAATGGCGAAGATTTCGGCCAGAAACAATCCGGATTCTCCACCCATGCCGAGATGGTGAAAGCGGTCATGCCGTTACCGCAAATTCAACCCGCTACGATTGCTAAGCCCTTGCAGAGGAGCGCAACGTTGCGCACCGTCCGGCGGCCTCCTTCTCCAAGCCGGCAAACCTGGGTAATGATGACCACATGGACCGAGAATGAGACCGGCGCTCGGATGGTTCTCACCGTGGCGCAAACGAGCCAGATACAGGGCGACCGGACACAACAGTCACCGCGCGCGCAGGAGAAACAAGGTCCGCGGAATCAGAGTGCACAAAGACAGGTCAGAATCAATCGTGTCTCGTATGCCGCCGTGCCGTTTGGGAATGGCTGGCTGATCATTGAGATTTAGGCATGAACGGCGGCGGGCACACCCGCTGCATTCCCCAAGTATGAAACCGTAACCAGCAACCCATCATCGTCAAACAGGAGAAGATAGACCATGAAACAAGTAACTAATCAATTAGTAGAGCGCGCGAAGAAACTGGCAATGCCAGCAGCCATAGTGGGCGCATTCGCGCTCGGCGCGGTTCTCTTCGTTGGCCACGGCAACGTGCACGCCGCCAGCGGAACAGCGGCCATGCCGATTGACGACAACAGTGTCGAGGCCCTAACAGCGCTCGACCGCGCCATGGAAGCAGTGGCGGCGCGCGTCACTCCAGCCGTGGTTAACGTTGCAGTAACCTCACGCGGCAATGGCGAGATGGACGCCTCCGACGGCCAGCAGCAAGGCCAGATGCAGGGCTTGCCTCCCGGCCTGCAGCAGTTCTTCGGCCAGTCGCCCTTCGGGCAAATGAGGCCGCAGCAGCCGCAGATCGAGCACGGCGTGGGTAGCGGCATCATCATCTCGCCGGACGGCTACATTGTGACCAACGATCACGTGGTGGACGGCGCAACCAACATCAAGGTTACGCTCCATGACCGCCGCATCCTGAACGCCAAAGTGGTCGGCGTAGACAAGCTGAACGACCTGGCAGTGATCAAGGTCAGCGCCAGCGACCTGCCCGCGATTGCCTGGGGCGACTCCGCCAAGCTGCAGCCGGGTCAGACGGTGCTTGCCTTCGGCAGTCCCTTCGGCTACTTCCAATTCTCGGTCACGCGTGGAATCGTAAGCGCGGTCAACCGGCCCAACCCCTATTCGGATGACCCGCGCAAGCCGGGCAACTTCATCCAGACCGACGCGGCCATCAATCCCGGCAACTCCGGCGGCGCACTGGTCAACGCCCACGGGGAGTTGGTGGGCATCAACACCTTTATCATCACCAACAGCGGTTCGTTCGCCGGCGCGGGATTTGCGATTCCCTCGCAGATTGTGCGCGCCACCGCCGAGCAGTTGATCAAGAACGGCAAGGTCGAGCACGGCTATCTCGGCATCAGCATGAACGACGTGACGCCGGAGAATGCGCATTTCTTCAATCTGCAGAATGCCGAGGGCGCGATCGTTGCGCAGGTAACACCGGACTCGCCTGCAAGCCGCGGTGGTTTGCAGACTGGCGACGTGATCACGCGCGTGAATGACACCCAGGTCATCAACGGAAGCACGCTGCAAGTAGTGGTGAGCGAGATGGCGCCGGGTGCGAAGATCACGCTGGGCGTGATTCGCAACGGAAAGCCGGAGACGCTCAGTTTGACGGTCGGCGAATTCCACGGCAACACCGAAGTGGCAAGCAACGACAGCCAGGACGATTCGGGATCTGCGAAGACCGGCAAGCTCGGCCTCGCGGTGAGCAACCTGACCGCGGATGCACGCCAGCAGATCAACGCTCCCGATCAGATCAAGGGCGTAGTTGTGCAGAGTGTTCGTCCAGCCAGCCCCGCCGACGAAGCCGGCATCCAGCCGGGAGACATTATTCTCGAAGTCAACCGCAAGCCGGCCGAATCGGCGAGCCAGTTTGCAAATGAGGTGCACCAGAACCAGGATGGCAAGGACATTCTTCTGCTGGTTTGGTCGAAGGGGAACGCAAGCTATCGCACCATTCATCCCGACCAGGGATGAACTAACAATTAGCAGAAATAATTCGAGGCCGCCGTCGATTGAAACGGCGGCCTTGTTTTGCTTGCGCACATCGATTCTGGCTGCGCATTTGCTCTAGAACAGGTTCCAGAGAGACTGGTTGTAGACTTCGTGGTGGTATTGGACTTCAGAGCCCTTCACGAACGTTCCCAACTCACGCGGCGAGCGATTGGCGGCGGCCTGTTTGAGATCCGCAAAACGGCCCTGCACATCCGCTCCCAGAATCTCCGAGATCCACTCCGAGCTCTTGAAGTCTTCGATCGCCGACTGGATGTTGTCGGGCAGGTAGCGCTGCGCCTGGCGCAGGTTGTCGATCTCTGCCTTGGTGCCGTCTATGCCGGTCTTGAAGATGGCGTAGAGGGTCAGGTAGGGATTGGCGTCCGGGGCCACAGAGCGAACCTCAACGCGCATGGACCGCGAATTGCCGATGGGCACGCGCACCATCGAGCCGCGATCCGTGGCCGAAGCCTTGATCTGGTTGGGCGCTTCGAAGTGCGGGTCCAGACGGCGGTACGAGTTCACGCTGGGGTTGAGGATGAGGCAGGTGTCCAGGGCGTAGGTGAGAATGCGATCGATGAAATCCCACCCAAATGCAGAGAGCTTCTCCTGGCCGTCGGGGTCCCAGAACAGGTTGGTCTTGCCCTCGGATATGGAGACGTTGGTGTGCATGCCGCTGCCGTTCACGCCGACGACCGGCTTGGGCAGGAAGCAGGCAGTGTATCCCATGTTGCTGGCAATTTGTCGCGTGAGCAGCTTGTAAAGCTGAATCTGGTCAGCCGCTGCTACCACTTCGCCGTAGCTGTAGTTGATCTCAAACTGGCTGGGCGCAACTTCGGGGTGGTCCTTCTCATTCTGGAACCCCATAGCCCGTTGAACCTCCGCGGAGGTGTCAATGAACTGGCGCAGCGGATCGAGGGGTAGCACGTGATAGTAGCCGCCGGTGTTGATGAATTCGAACTTGCCCGTCTCGTGGAAATGCTGCTCGGCGTCTCGTCCGGCGAACAGGAAGCCCTCAATCTCGTTGGCGGCGTTGAGGGTGTACTGCTTCCCCGCGTAGAGGTTGTCGGCGTAATGCTTGAGCACTCCGCGCAGGTCGCCGGAATAGGGAGTACCGTCCTTGTCGATCACAGTGCCGAAAACCAGCACCTTGCCGTTTCCGAACACGTCGGCAGGGACCCAGTAGAAGGCGCTCCAATCGATGCCCAGGCGCAGATCGCTTTCCTTCTGTGCGGTAAACCCACGGATGGAAGAGCCGTCAAAGGTCAGGTTTTCGTAAGCGCCGAGCAGAAACTTCTTGTCGTAATCGAGCAGATGCAGACGGCCTTCCAGGTCGCTGAACAGCACGGTGACCGCCTTGATGCGCTTCTCGTCCTTTAGGTACTTGATGCGCTTCTCGCGGACTTCATCCGAGGCTACGCGGTTGGCGCGGTCTGCTTTGGCTTCGAGGTTTCTCTCTTCCAACTCTTCATACGAAAGAGCAAGGAAATTGCGATACTCGGTGGACATGGATCTCCTTTATGTGGAAAGACATACAGGTGTTGGACAGAGCTCCGGCCGCCGGCCTCGGGAAGCGCCGCGGAGAAAATCAAAACGGGCGCGCAGGAGAGGAAAGCACATCCAGCTTTCCTCTCCTGCACGCCCGTTTTTGGGACTGAATCATCACTTGAACAGAACAGGCTACACCATGCACCCCTTCGGTTCAAGAGAGCAAACTGCCCGCTGGGTCAGTCGCGCCGACTCTTGCAGGGTCTGCAAACCAAGCAGATTCCGCTGTATCCCTTGGGGAAATCCCTCGGAACACAGCGGAATTCACAATCTGCGGCTGCGGCCTAGGTGCCTTAGGCTGTGACCAGCTCAGGCTTGGGTACGCTGTTGATGGTATGCAGAATCCGCGAGACGATCTGGTACGGGTCGCCTTCGGAGTTCGGGCGGCGATCTTCCAGATACCCCTTGTAGCCGTTCTTGATGAAGTTGACAGGCAGGCGGACAGAAGCGCCGCGATCGGAGAGCCCGTAGCTGAACTTGTCAATGGCCTGGGTTTCGTGCAGCCCCGTCAGGCGCAGATGGTTATCTGGGCCGTACACGGCAATGTGCGCGGCGACATTCTCCGAGAAGGCCTTCATGAGAGCTTCAAGATATTCCTTGCCACCCACCTCGCGCAGATACTTGGTGGAGAAGTTGCAGTGCATGCCCGATCCATTCCAGTCACCCTTGATCGGCTTGCAGTGCAATACGACATCCACCTCGTACTTCTCGCAAAGACGCATCATCAGGTAGCGAGCCATCCAGGTGTCATCCGCGGCTTTTGCGGAGCCTTTGGCGAAGATCTGGAACTCCCACTGGCCTTTGGCAACTTCAGCGTTGATGCCTTCATGATTGATGCCGGCGGCAAGACAGGCTTCCCAGTGTTCTTCTACGATGGTGCGGGCCAGGCTGCCCATATATTTGTAGCCCACCCCGCAGTAATATGGGCCCTGAGGGACGGTAGGATAGCCGTTTTTCGGCCAGCCGACTGGAGCGCCGTCCTTATAAAGGAAATATTCCTGCTCAAGACCCACCCACAAGTCAGGATCGTCCTCGATGGTAGCGCGCATGTTGGTGGAATGCGGGGTGCCATCGGGGTGCATGACTTCGCTGAGAACGAGATATGCGTTGTTGCGGCTTGGATCGGGATACAAAGCCACAGGCTTTAGCACGCAGTCAGACTTGCTGCCCTCGGCCTGCATGGTGGAGCTGCCGTCAAATCCCCAGAGAGGAAGATCGGCAAGTGTGGGTGGCTGCTCAAACGCCTTGAGTAGGCTTTTGCCGCGAAGCTCAGGGACGGGCTTTTTGCCGTCGAGCCAGATGTATTCGAGTTTGTACTTTGTCATGGTTCTCCTCAGGCAGGAAAAGGGATGGATATGCAAGCAAATCGTAGGGCTTTGGACATAAGGAACTCGTTAAGATTTGGAAGACCGATTGCAGATTTTTATGGAGTTAGCGATGGTGGGCGACGAGGAACATCAGCAGCAGGATGACCACGGGAATCATGGCCAGACCGCCGAAGTAAAATATCTTGCGCCATAGCTGGGACTTGCGCTTTTGCCAGTCGCGCAATTCCGGCCGGTCTTCCACGCCGACCTGGTCGATATGCTCGAGGTCGCGCTTGAATTCGCGGGCATTGGCGTAGCGATTCTTCGGGTCCCGTTCGAGCGCGCGATACAAAATCTCCTGCAATTGCGGGGAGACCGACGGGTCCGCGACCGAGGGCGGCATGGGGTGGTTGAGCAATCGCTCGTTCATGGCGGCCATGGGATTGGGGCCGGTAAAGGGCAGCTTTCCGGTAAGCATCTCGTAGAGAATCACGCCCATGGAGTAGATGTCCGACCGGCCGTCGCCGCGTTTGCCCTTCACCTGCTCGGGAGAAATATAGTTGGGCGTGCCGATGGCGGCGGTGAAATTGGCATAGGTGAGGCGCTTGGCCGAGGCGTCGCCGGCGATGCCGAAATCGATGAGCTTGATGTTGTCGTCCGCATCCACCATGATGTTTTCCGGCTTCAGGTCGCGATGGACAACGCCGTTGGCGTGGATGTATTCGAGGGCGTCAAGCACGCCAGAGGCGATGCGGATGGCGCGCTCCTGCGGAATGCGGCCCTCATCCAGAATTTGGCGCAGCAGTCGGCCGTCGACCCACTCCATCACCATGTATATTCGTGAACGCTGCTCGCCCGCAAAGACGCGCATGACCTTGGGATGGTCCAGCTTTTCGCCAATGCCGGCTTCACGCTTGAAACGGTCGAAGAGAACAGGATCGGCTTCGAGATCGGGGTGAGGAATCTTGATGGCAACTGTGCGATTGTCGCGGGTGTCGACGGCGCGGTAGATCGATGCCATGCCGCTGCGGGCGACTGGGGCTTCGATACGATAGGAGTCGAGCGTGGAACCGGCTTCGAAGCCGTCGTGATACCCCATGAAGCGAACACTCCGTTCAGTCAATTTTTCTTACTCTACCGGGGAAGCGCGGACCCAAACTAAGGATTCCGTAAGTTCCGGCTGAATATTCGCAGCGCGGGAATTACGAAGGCAGCCGATAAGGCCTGCCCCGGTACATTCCAACCTGCTCAACGCCGCGCACGCGGATCACCTGGGCCGTTGTGTTGTCGCCGCCGTCAATCTCCACAGCGCGCGCCACCAGTTCGCGGGCGATTTCGTCGATATCCTTCTTTTGCGAGACGATCCCGGCGATGGTCTTTTCATTCATCTCGTCGTGGACACCGTCAGTAGAGAGCACAAGTACGTCGCCAACCTGCAGCGTGATGGTAGTGGTGTCCGGCGCGACAAACATCTCCGGGCCGAGCGAGCGAATGAGCACGTGGCGCGATTCCGACTCGGCGACGTCGGCGGCCGAGATCAGGCCCAGCTTGCGCTGCTGGGCAACCCAGGTGTGGTCCTGGGTGATTTGCCTTGCCTGGCCGTTGCGCACCAGATAACATCGCGAGTCGCCGACATGCGATACGATGGCCTGATCGTGGCGCATGGCGCAGGCCACGAGCGTGGTTGCCATGCGCTTGCCGCGATATTGGGGCGCCATGGTGCAGTCATGAACCGCGGCGTTGGCGTGCTGGATAAGGCGCGGCAAAAGGCCTGCGAGCATGGTGCCTGCCTGGGCCTTGCCAAATCCTTCTATGAGCGTGGACATGGCGGTTGCAGAGGCCACCTCGCCCAGATCCATGCCGCCCACGCCGTCGGCTACGGCAAATAGATAACCATGCGATTGCGCCTGCTGGCGCGAGGAAGGGACAAAAGAACCCATCGCGTCTTCGTTGTTGGTGCGAACTTTGCCGAAATCGCTTGCCTGGCCGAACTGAACTTCCAACATGGGCGACGCCGCCTGAAACAGCCTCCGCAGGGCTGCGGGGAAAACGATCTTTATCGATTGTGAAACATCGGAATCAAAAACACCACTGGGTGGTTCTCCGCGGCACGCTTCTCAACGGAAGAAACGTGATGCGGATGCCACCCAGCGAGCCTTGTTCGGTTGGATCGGACTATTTGCTTGTCAGCAGCACTGCTTTTCCCTTGGACTGCGAGGATCGTATGAAGTAAATGGCGCCGTACAGGCCCCACGCGCCTGCGATGCCGAGCGCGCACAGCGGTTCCATTTTTGTGCCCAGGTTGAAGAACGGGCCGGCTACATAAAAGCCCATGCAGACCAGGTTGGCGATAAGGCCGAAGCCGGGAATGAGCCAGTGCTTGAGCAGGCTGAAGTCAGGACGCCCAGTAAACGCCACCATGCACAGGAAGCAACTGAGCGCGTAAAGGATGAACGTGCCGAAGTTGGAGGTGAGGGTGACGGTGAGAAGCGAATTTGGCAGCGCGGCCAGCCGGTCGTGCGACATGTAACCGACGCTGGAGAAGAGGCCGTGCGGCAGGGCTGCAATGGTTGCGTCGGTGGGCGCGGCGGCGTCACCGAAGACCAGCGCCACGCCGATTACGCCGATGACCGCGGAGATCACGGCCAGGGTCCAGATGGCTTTGCGCGGCGATAGAGACCCGGCATGAAGGATGCCGAAGTGTTCGGGAGCCTCATCGTCCTTGCCCATTGCGTAGGTAACGCGCGCGCCGGTATTCATGCAGCTCAGCGTTGTGCCGATCAGCGCGAAGAAGACGGTGACGGCCTCGGCCAACATGAAGTACTTGCCGTGTCCCTGGCCAAGCAGCCCGTCGCCCACAATGATCATCATGTCGCCGATGGGCGCAGCGGACCCTGAAGCGCTGGTCATGGTGTAACCCGAGTTGAGAAAGTAATTTGCCGCGAAATACTCGATCAGGTAACAGACCAGGCCCTGAATCAACAGCGAGGCGATGACGGCTATCGGTATATGTTTGGTTGGGTTTTTGGCCTCGCCTCCCATCGAGGTTACCGACTCGAAACCGACCAGAATGAGAATGGCGACGGTAGCCTGGATGAAGAGATAGCTGACTTTGTGCGGAGCAACCACGGACGCGGCATTGGGGTGTGCGAGGAACGCGCCGGTCGCGTCTCTTTCTGTGTAATCGATGGTGAAGGGGACAGGCTTGCCGGCTGCGTCGAGCAGCGGAAGGGGATTGCCGCTGGCGTCGCGGAGCGGCGCCCCGGTCTTGTCGGTCTGGAACTGGTAGGTGTAGGTAGCCAGCGTCTGCGAATCGTACTGGAACGCCGGCGATCCGGTAGGATGGCTGGCGCGATAACCGAGGGCCAGGACGCTGAAGACAATGAGCGCGGAGATTTGGATCACGTTGATGGCCAGGTTGACGGCCGTAGAAGCGCCCGCGCCCTTGGCGGCGATCCAGGCTACGAAGAAGGAGAACACCACCGCGATCAGGGCCATGAAAACCGGGCCCGGATTCGAGCCGCTCATGACGTTCGGCCAGAGGAAGCCGACGATGTAACCGCAGAAGACGCCGGTAACCGCCACCATTACGCCGGGATAGACCCAGTAGTAGAGATGCGAGCCCCAGCCGACAATGAACTTGGCTACGCGGGCGTACTTGAATGCCTTGTCCTTGGATAGCAGCGCCTGCTCCGCATAGTAGTAGCTTGAGCCGGTGCCGGGGTAGAGTTTGGAGATTTCTGCGTAGGCCACGGCGGTGGCCAGGCAGAGCAACAAGGCGGCGAAGATGCCGATCCACATTGCCGGAGCGGTGGAGGGCTGGCCCGCGACTCCTGTGTTGGCCTGAATTCCGAAGGTGAGCCAGAGGAAGGCCCCGGGAGCGATGAGGGCCATTGCGTTGCTGGTCAGCCCGGTAAGGCCCAGGGTGGCCTGCATCTGAGGTGCGTTCTGTTCTGCCATGAGCATTCTCCTAGAAGAGTGAGGTTCGTGGTCGGCTCCCGGCGGGTGTCCCGGGACTTTCGTTGGATTGGCCCGTGCTGCTTCTTGAGTGCGGGCGGGTGCGAGGTTCAGTGGGTAACTTGAATGCTAGAGCTGGTGCAGTAAAGATGAAATGAGGAATCTGAAATGAGAATCGGCACTGGAGAACCCGAGCGAATACAAAGGTTTAGAGCGATTCTTCTTCAGTTCAACGGTGGTTCGCGATTCATGGGATCAAAGCCGCGCGACCCTGACCCCATGCATGCTTTCGCTTCTGGCCCGAGACGGGCGATTGCTACCGCTTGGGCCCAAAGAACGCAACCAAAGCGAATGTAAGCGTGGATTGCTGATCCACCATGGAGGCCGCATCCTTGTGGAATACCGATTGGCTGGAGAAGTCTCCGCGGTACTCGAACCGGGCCAGCAGCCCCTCTACCCACTTGTATTCGTAGGTGAAGGTGAACTCTTCGATATGTTGCGCGGTGCCGGTCTGGAAGCCGTCCGGATCGTTAAAGTACTCGCCGCGGACGGATACCGCCGACTTGGCCGTGGCTTGATCGTGAAGCGCGAAGGCAACACCATCCCAGGTGTGCGTCTTGTTGTCGCCCTGGGCTTCGTTGGCGTCCTGGTTCGCGCCAAAATCAAAGTTGATGTAGGCGTTGATCTTTCCCGGAGGCGTCAACAGCAGGGTGGTGTCGATCAGATTGCGGATACCGTAGGCCGTGGTGCTGTTTTCCGGGCCAACCAGATAGTTGAGGCTCCATGCGAACTTGGGCTTGGTGTACGCGCTGGTGAACGCGCCCGAAACTCCGCCCTGATTCTTGGAGACGTTGTTCCAGCCGTTGAATAGTTGGAAGCCGATGGTCTCGGTCTTTGAAACCGGCAACGAAGTGCGCGCGCCGAAGTGCCAGTAGGGGATGGCGTTCACAAACAGCAGCGAGCGGGAATAGTTCCAGTTGTCTTTTGACTCAATCACTTCAGCGCCAGCAGAGGTGACAAACTTGCCGAAGTCAAGTTCGAAGCCCTTGGCCTTGGGCGGTTTCAGGCTGAGGAACGCCTGCTCAACGTAATTCAGCTGGTCGGCGGAACTGCTGTTGGTTGCTGCCGCATTGATGAGATCGTTGGTTCGCCCGTAGATGAAATCGACATGAGCGCCCACCGGGTCAGGATCGTGATTGAGCGAGAATTTTGCGGCGCTCAGGTTGAACTGGTCGGTCTTGTCGTTGAAGTTGTAAAGGTCGTTCTGCTGGCCATTGTTGGCTGCCGTGGGCTGGTTGATGTTGAAACTGTAATAGCCGTCGATCAAGCCGCTGATATCCATGGGGCCCACGCTCCACGTGGGCGCAGCCGGAGCCGCTGGAGCCGCGGCAGGCTGATCGGCCGGTGCGGGCGCCGCTGCGGGAGCAGGGGCTGCAGTTGGCGGGGTCGCGGGCGGAGCCGGTGTTTGTGCGCCGGCGATGAAGGCCATGGCCAAGGTGGCGGCGGCCATCGATTGCAGCATGCGAAGGGGACTTTTATGAATCGGCACTTTTCCTCCAAAAGAAAAAAGTTTTTGTGGGATAACGCGCTCAAATTGAAGAAACACAAGTCATCTACTTCTTCGGCAAGACCTCCCGTGTTCCGGAGCGTTGGGGGCGACGTTGGTGTTCAGGCGCACGGGTTTGGCGGGGAGCCCTTGCTTCCCTGGGGAGTCACCCGGTAATTGCGGGATTGAGTTAAGTAATGCAAAGATTACATAAAGAACGTGTGAGGATTCTGAAAAGATCTCTTTATGCCATTCAAAGCTACTTACTAATTCTTCGAGCCGGAGACCAAGCAATTGCGCCCAAAGCCAGGGAAACGAATTCGCCGAACTGAATCTAATCAGCGGCACGCGCATCCCGGCGGCCACATGCCTGATAAACTTTCTCCAAGCCTGCCCAGACCAAGCCTGCCCAGAATCGATGCGTTCGATAACTCGAACAGGGATGGCGTGGCTGGCGACCGGCACCATGGACGAATCTCGCGTAGGGCGGCTCTGCCTGGATCGAGATTTCCTGATTTTGGTCGAGTTCAAGAGGTGGTTCGCTGGTTGGCTGGAAGCTACATCCCGGCGCAGACGATTTTCGCCGCAAGGAGGGGCCGCGGGCTGCGGGTGCTCTTGTTTGTGCTGGAGTGCGCGCTGGGGATTGTCGCCGTCGTCCTGGTGGCTGCTTTAACCCAGTGGTCTCACTGGATGCTCCCAATCGCAGTTCTGCTCTACCTCCTGATCGTGGTAGCAACCGCTTTGCTCAGCGGATTCTGGCAGGCGGTGATTGTCTCGCTTTCGGCGGTTGGAGTGCAGGCCTTCTTGACCGCGCGCCAGCCACAATACAACCTGGCGGCGGACCCGGTGAACTCGGTCACGCTGGTGGTGTTTGTGCTGGTAGCTCTTACGGTAAGCCGCTTGTCGGCGCGGGTGACCGACCACGCGCGCGAAGCCGAGTCGCGCGGCGGCCAGATGCATGACCTGTATGAATTCACGCGGCGCACGCTGCAGATGAATCTGCACGTGGAGCCCGGACCGCAACTGGCCGAACTGGTGCACGAGATCTTTGCCCTGGAGGCCGTGGCAGTTTTCGATGCCGACCTGCACTGCGTGTATCAGGCAGGATTTTGGGGAGTGGACCCGCAGGAGATGGCGCAGAGCGCCTACTACTTCGAGACCTCGGACGACGACCCTGAGACCGGGCTGGGACGCCGTGTCGTCCGGCTGGGCACGGTGGCCGTGGGAAGCCTGCTGGTGCGCGGCGAAACCACCCCGCTGGTCAACAATGCCATTGCTTCGCTGATCGCCATCACCTTCGACCGCTATCGCGCCTTTGCGAATGAGAGCCGGATTGAAACCGAGCGCCGCACCGAGCAGTTACGCGCCACCGTTCTCGACAGCCTGGCGCACGCCTACAAGACGCCGCTTACGGCGATTCGCGCAGCTTCCACGGGCCTGGGGGAGATGGGCCACCTGTCGCAAGGGCAGGCGGAACTTGTGGGGTTGATCGATGAACAGACCGGCCTGCTCAACGAATTGACCACGCGCCTGTTGACCACGGCGCGCCTCGATGCCGGCGAGGTCGCGCTTCATGCTTCGCCCGTGGGCGTGGCCTCGCTGATCGAAGAAGTGGTTGCCAGTTTGGCCGACCGGCTGGCCACAATGAAAGTTGTCATCAAGCTCGAAGACGACGACCTCGTTCTCTCCTGCGACCGGCAGTTGATGGTGATGCTGATGACTCAGTACATTGACAATGCGTGCAAATACTCGATCTTCGGAACCACCATCACCATTCGCGTGGCTCGCGGGAGGGCCGAAGCGATCTTTTCAGTGCACAGCTACGGCCCTGTGATCCCGATGGCGGATAGAGAGCGCATTTTCAACCGCTATTATCGATCGTCCACGCAATCGAACCGCACCTCCGGAACCGGAATCGGCCTCTCCGTGGCCAAGCGTGTTGCGGTGATTCACGGCGGTTATGTGTGGGTCACGAGTGAAGAAGCGGAGGGGACGACGTTTTATGCGGCGATTCCCGCTCCAGTGCAGAAGAGGAACGCCCAATGAACCAGCAAGCCCTTCGTATTCTCGTTGTCGACGACGAATCCGCCATCCGCAGAGCATTGCGGCCTCCGCTTGTGGAACTCGGCTTTCAGGTAGCCGAGGCCTCGCGCGGAGAAGAAGCGCTGCAGATGCTGCGCACCACCACCTACGACGCCGTGCTGCTCGACGTGAACATGCCCGGCGTTGGCGGCATTGAAACGCTGCGGCGGATTCGCGCCTTTGCGCCAAGGCTGCCCATCCTGATGCTGACGGTGCGCGACAAGGAAGAGGAAAAGGTGGAGGCTCTCGATCTGGGCGCCGACGACTACGTGACCAAGCCCTTCAGCACACGGGAACTGATTGCCCGTGTGCGTGCTGCTATTCGGCGCGTCAAATCGCCCATCCGCGCCGAAGACGCGCCTCTCGAGATCGGGGAGATCCGCCTCGATCCGGTCAAGCGCAACGTAACCAAGCGCGGCCAGGCGGTGCATCTCACCCGCAAGGAGTTCGACATTCTCCACTGCCTGATGATTCGCGCCGGCCGCGTGGTTACCTATGCCCGTCTTCTGAGCGCAGTGTGGGGCGCCGATTGCCGCGAAGAGGTGGAGTATCTGCGCACCTTCGTGCGCCAGTTGCGCAAGAAGATCGAGGACGATCCGTCAACCCCGGTCTACCTGCTCACCGATGTATACGTCGGCTACCGCTTTGCCGACGCGCAGATGTTTCAGGAGGAGGCGGTGGGTGCAACCCACGCCGACCACCCCGACCCGCCGCCGGGGAGCACTTCGTGAACACGCGGTGGGTCAGCCAACCTACTCGTCGTAATGCAGCAGGCTGAAGACTTCGTATTCCTTGAAGCGCTCGCGGCCTCTGAGAAAATCGAGCTCAATGGCGAAAGCCAGGCCGGCAATCTCTCCGCCCAGTTGCCGGACCAGCTTGATGGTCGCCTCCATGGTGCCTCCGGTGGCAAGCAGGTCGTCGACCAGCACCACGCGTTGCCCAGGTTGAATAGCATCCAGATGAATCTCCAAAGCATCCGACCCGTATTCGAGGTCATAGGTAACGCGCGCCACCGGAGCCGGCAGCTTACGCGGCTTGCGTACCGGCACAAACCCGGCGTTAAGCCGGTAGGCCAGAGCGGGCCCGAAGATGAATCCACGCGCCTCAATGCCCAGCACCAGGTCTATCTTGTGTTCGAGATAATGCGCAGCCAGCATGTCGATGAGCTTGGCAAAACCGGTTTTGTCCTTGAGCACGGTAGTGATGTCGTAAAAAAGAATCCCAGGCTTGGGAAAATCGGGCACCGTGCGCACCAGCGCCTTCAGGGATTGCACATCGATTGCCTTCAATTCTTCAGACATGCGTAGGTTCGCTCCTCGATCGGTCTTGATTGGATTCTGCGGAAAGAGAACAGGCGGGAATGCGGTTCGGCTTCCTTTTTGATTATAGGGGGCAGGGATTAGGGGTTAGGGGTTAGTGGGCGAATACGTGAGGAGGAATGAATCGTGTTCATCCCGAACCTACCCAAATCTAAACTTTGGACCCGGAAAGGCATTGACCTAACCCCTAATCCCTAATCCCTAACCCCTGCTTTTCACCACGCCCCCTCAATGCGGAACGAACTCAGCCCCGCCGCTTCGCTCTCGTCGAGATAATGTTCGACCAGGCGGTCGACGCGGCTGCCGCGCGGGCCGCGGCGCAGGCTGGCGCGCAGCTCGGCAAGGTCGGCCTCGTCGCCATGCGCAACTACCTCAACGTCGCCCTCTTCGGTGTTGCGCACCCAGCCGCGCAGATCGAGTTCGCTGGCCTCACGGTGCACGTACCACCGGAACCCAACCCCCTGCACGCGGCCTCGAATCAAGAAATGAAGGACCATGGCTTTCGAACCAAGCCCAGTTTTGCAGATTGGATGAAGCCGCGCAACCGGCGCTGAATGCGAACCACCCTAATTCCGCTCCAGCAGTTCGCGCAACCGCTTCAGCGCCTTGCCGATCGCCTCGCGCTCCTCCGTGGTTGTGCGTTCAAGTGCAGCGGCAAGCGGCCCCCTGGTCAGAGCGGGGATCCGGTCTTTGACGAACTCCGTCACCACCGCCGTGGGATAGACGCGGCTCACGCGCCCATCTTCCCCGTCCGGCTTTCGCTCCACCAGGCCGCGCTTCTCCAGCCTGTCCACGATCCCGCTCACTGTCGAGTGCGCCAGGCTCATTTCGCGGCTCAGGTCTTTCAAGCTCACTCCGTGATTGCGCACCACAATCTGCATGGCGGACTTCTGCGGAGCGGTGAGTTCGCCGCGCGCGACTTCCGTTTCCAGCGGCCTCCGCAATGCCTGGCGAATAGCCCCCAGGTCGCGCTCCATCCGCTCCGCCTGCGCTGAAATCCGGACGATCTTTGCCTTCCTGCTTTCCAGCCGCTCCACTGCCTTTCCCATCTGCTTACAATACCCCGGGAATCAGTGCCTTGACCCGTTGCCGGTAAGCCGGATACGCCTGCGGGAACGTCTCCATCATCAGCCGTTCTTCCTGGCTCATCTTCACCAGGAAGGCGAGCAGGATCAGCAGAAATCCGACCAGGCAGCGCCATTCACCCTCAGCCAGACCGGTTCCCAGCCCTGCTGCCGCCAACCCGGTGTAAATGGGATGGCGCGCCAGCGCATAAGGCCCCCTGGTCACCAGCTCATGGCCGGCTTTCACAGTTGCCCTGCCGCTCCAGTTAGCGCCCAGCGTAAGGCGTGCCCAGATGGCAAACAAGCAGCCAGCCACGGTCAGCGCCACGCCGGCAACCTGCACCGGTTCGATGGCGGGAATGAATCGATAAGCAAGCCAGCCTTGGCTGAGCCATTCGCTGCCGATCAGGGAAAATCCGAACAGGACCAAAACCATGTGAAACAGGCGCGGCCCGGGCGCCTGCGCGCGCACGGTCCGTTTCGTGAACGCAATCCCGATCAGCCAGACAATTGCCAGCAGTGCCCAGGAGTAGCGGATAAGGGAATCCATGAGTGGGTTCATCGTTTCAATCTCCGTCGCATACGATATGTCGTACACGACTCATATTGCCGCGAATCAAGATCGATGTCAAGCCCTCATTTTGAAAGAAGATCCTTTGCTGCGGCCTCAGGGGGTTGGAATTCGCTATTCCGGGTGCTCAACGCGCGGCTTTCTCTCGTCCACCACGGTAAACCCCTCGGGTAGTTCGAACAGTCTCGAATCCGGCTCGGCAAGGCCGATGTCAGACAGCGTGAACGCCTGCTTGCCCACATTCGGGCTCACCAGCTCCGAGTAAAGGTTGATGCCCAGCGTTGCCGCGTACCAGAACTCTCTGTGGGAGGTGAAAGGCTGATCGTTTCCCATGACGCCGGCGTTCATGTTCGAAGTGTCCCGGGTTCCGCGGGTTTCAATCCCTTCAATGGTTCGTGTGCCCAAGTCCTCGTGCGTCCGGATGCCTGCATTATTGGGCAGCGGACCGGTGGTCCCAATGGCCGGCTTGTACACCATCTCCGGCGTTTCGCTGTAGTTTTGCAGGTAGCAGCGATGCGGGGTTTGCTTCAAGTAGCAGTTATAGAGGGTGTGCGCGTTCGGGTCGGCAATCTGAATGAGGTACAAGTTCGCGTCCGATTCCGTTTCCGAGCTTCGTGGGGCCAGCATCACACGCTGTTCGTAAATGCGGCCATGGTTGTCACGCGCTACCTGGCGCTTGTTGACAACCATGTAGGTGCCGCCGCCCATCATTGGCCGGGTCCACTCGGTGTGGACCGTGGCAGCAAAGGGCGCGTTGAGCAGCGGGGGAATGTAAATGCTCTGCAGCACTTCGTTGACGCCGCCGTCGCGCATCGCTACGTGGGTGGCGCCGCCGTCCTGCTTGTCGGCGGATTGGGCGCTGATCGCGGCGCAGAATACGGTGCATCCGGCAGTCGAGAGTGCGGAAATGACGAGAAGCTTTGCGAGCCGTTTCACGGGAACCTCCGGCGACGACAATAAGACTATAGCGCGAATATACGACACTTGGAACGAAGAATTGTCCTGCCTGTACGCTTTCCGTTGGACTCAACTACACTGGAGAGCATGGTCTTCGTCCTCGACAACTACGATTCGTTCACCTACAACCTCGTCCAGTACCTGGGCGAGCTGGGCGCGCAGGTCGAGGTCTATCGCAACGACGAGTTGACAGTGGAGCAGGTGGAAGCAATGAAGCCGGAGCGCATTCTGCTTTCGCCTGGCCCCTGCACGCCCGGCGAGGCCGGCATCCTGGTCCCGCTCATTCGCGCCATGGCCGGGAAAGCTCCGATTCTCGGAGTCTGCCTGGGCCACCAGGCCATCGGCGAAGCGTTTGGCGGCAATGTCATTCGCGCCGAACACCTGATGCACGGCAAGACCAGCGCCGTCGAGCACGATGGCAAGGGTATTTTTACCAGCCTTCCCACCCCGCTGACCTGCACCCGCTACCACTCGCTGATCGTCGAGGAGAACTCTCTGCCCGCCGAACTGGCCGTGACTGCGAGAACGGCAGAGAATGGCGGAGCGACAGGCAAGAGTTCCGTCATCATGGGGCTGCGTCACCGCACGCTGCCCATTGAGGGCGTGCAGTTCCATCCCGAGAGCGTGCTCACCGAGGGCGGCCACCAGATGATTCGCAACTTCCTGGTCATGTAGGCGCTATGCACGAGCCGATCTTCTTTCGAATGCGACGCAGCCGATTCTCTGGCCGCATGAGTCAGGCCTGCATTCTTGGGATTGCCGCCACTTTGCTGGCTTCGTCCTCGCTGACAGCCCAGGATGCCAACCCGCCGGCCGCCCTGCCGGCTCCGCCCGCGAACCTTCCATCCACGTCCGACGCCGCGCCGCCAATCGTTCGTCCCCTCGCCATCGTCCCCCTCGACGCCAAGATTCCCGGCGCCGCGGCCGAGGTTACCGGCGCGCTCCAGGTCTACAACGGACGCGCTTTCATCGCCAACAATGGAGCCATCACCGCCGGCCCCGCAACCACGCAGGTCACATTGCCTTATCGCGGAACACTGCGTGTGTGCGCCTCCACCACCGTCAAGCTGGCCGCCGACTCCAGCGTTCGAGCGGGGGAAACTCCCGGCCTCATGATTGCCATGGAGCGCGGCGCAATCGAAGCCAGCTTCGCCACCGGCCGCAACTCCGACATTCTGCTCACGCCGGACTTCCGCATCCTCATCGGCAGCCCCGGCGCTGCGGAGGTAAAGGTGCGCCTGGGAGCCAACGGCGACACCTGCGTGGATAATGCGGGCGCAGACGCGCCCTACGTGCTGGTGACGAGCGTGTTTGACGGCGCATCGTATCGCGTGCAGCCCGGCCAGCGCGTCATGTTCCAGCACGGCAGCCTGCGCGAAGTCGTGGATCAGGAAAAGGAGCCTTGCGGCTGCCCCCCGGCAGAAGAGGGCGGCAATGAATTCCCCCTCGCCCAGAGCGAAGGCCTTGCGCCGACATTGCATCCGGGGCCGGTCTCAGCGGGTCCGATCGGTCAAGCTGCGCAAACTACCGATGCTCTTGCCTACAACGCCGCGGACCACCAGCCCAAACCCGCCGAAGCAGCGCCGCCCGCAACCGGGCTGGCGCCGAGCGCCCCTCAGGCTTTGCCAGCAACCACGCCGGCACCGCAGAAGAAGCACGGCTTCTTTCACAGCATAGGCCGATTCTTCAAGCGCGTCTTTGGCGCGGAGTGAGATTGCCGCTTCTCAAGTCAGATCCAGCGGGTGGGTGGCAACTCACAACTGGCAACTCAAGTATTCAGTCTGCCGTCACAGCTCCCGCGCCCGTTCAATGGCGCGAATGACCGCCTGCGCCTTGTTGATCGACTCCTGGTACTCGAGCTCAGGAACTGAATCGGCCACAATCCCGGCGCCGGCTTGCACGTAGCCTTTGCGGCCGATGGCGAGCATGGATCGGATGGCGATGCAGGAATCAAGGTTGCCGGAGAAGTCGGCGTAGAGCACAGCGCCGCCGTAGGTGCCACGACGCGAAGGCTCCAGTTCCTCGATGATCTCCATGGCGCGCACCTTGGGTGCGCCGGAGAGCGTGCCGGCAGGGAAGCAGGCGCGCAGCGCATCGACGGCGGTGAGTTCAGGTTTCAATCGTCCTTCGATGGTGCTCACAATATGCATCACATGCGAATAGCGCTCGACAAACATCAGGCGGTCGACTTTGACTGAACCGAACTGGCTCACGCGGCCCACGTCGTTGCGGCCCAGGTCGACAAGCATTACGTGTTCGGCTCGCTCTTTTTCGTCGGCGAGCATCTCCTCGGCCAGCCGCTGATCCTCTTTGTCCGTTGCGCCGCGCGGACGCGTTCCGGCAATGGGCCTGTATTCGACCTTGCCCTGGTGAACGCGCACCAGCAGCTCCGGCGACGATCCAGCCAGCTCCAGCGGGGCCGTGGGCCCTTTTCCCTTTTTCGAAGGAGGCTTAGGCCGCCCGCCAAGCGGTCCATCCGGCGCAAAGCGGAGAAAGTACATGTACGGGCTCGGATTCACAGTACGCAGCGAACGGTAAACCTGGAAGCTGTCCGCTCCCGGCTCCACGTCGAAGCGCTGCGAGAGCACCGCCTGAAAAACGTCGCCGGCCGCAATGTATTCCTTGGTGCGATTCACGGCCGCGAGGTAGTTCTTTTTCGTGGTGCGGTGCCTCACCTTGAGCGTGGCCCCGCCGCGTGTATTCTGCGCAGGCAATTTGGGCAGCGGACGGGCAAGCCGCTTTTCCAGCCTGGCCAGCCGCATCACGGCAGTTTCATACGCTCCGGCCGGTTTGCCGCGCGTTACGTCCGCCGTAACCACCAGCCAGATTTCCTTGCGCACATGGTCGAAGGCCAGCACTTCATCGAAGAACAGCAGGCACGCATCGGGAACGCCGAGTTCGTCGGCGGCCAGCTCCGGCAGACGCTCGATCTGGCGCACAGCGTCGTAAGCGAAAAAGCCCACCGCGCCGGCGGTGAAGGGCGGAAGGCCCTTGAGCCGCGCCGGCCTGTGTCCGCCCAGCGCCTGGCGCAGCACGGCAAAGATGTCGCCTTCGCTCACTGTTGTTTTCTTGCCCTCGGTGATTGCGATCGAGCGCCCGCGCGCCACAATCCGCTTGAATGGCTCGATGCCGATAAATGTGTAGCGGCCGACCTGCTCCCCGCCTTCAACGGACTCCAGCAGAAAGCACTCGCGCTCCGGCCACGCCGCGCGAAGAAAGGCTGAGACAGGGGTCTCGAGATCCGCTGTCAGCGTGCGGCAGACGGGGACCAGCGTGTGCTCTTTGGCGAGGAGGAGAAACTCCTTGCGGCTGGGTTGAACGGGATGCGCTTGGGCTTTCACTTCAGACCAGTTTAACTGCGTACCGCGGGACTGCACGATCCCAGCGACCTCGCCGGCTCAGAAATTGATTGCGCCGCAGACTCCTTGTGACCGGATTCCGCGTCCATTAGCGGGGCCGGGCAAGGCGTAGTGCATAATCAGGTTCACGACGAAGTGGTTGCGATTTCCGAGTTTTCGGGCCATTACCGAAGGGTCAGACGCTTCCGCGCTGGGGTTCCCGATGTGGTTCCCGATGGCTCGAAGGTGCTATACCCAAGGCTTGACGGCGCTCTCTGGGCAGGCCTAGACTCACTGGGGTTTGGGCCTCTGTCGATGAATCAGGGGGTTCAACCCTCCGGGACCGGGCCAAGTTGCCCCATGGCCGGAGCGAAAGTTCTCTGTCTAAGCGGAGAAAATCCTGTCGTTTCAGCACTTTGTCGTGGGTGTTTCCCGGCTCACCCTCGCGCGGCAGGCGAATCGAAATGGAGAAGTGTATGGCAATTGCAACACCGGTAATGACGCTGGACCAGGAAATCAACCCCTGGGAGGCGCAAAGCGCAAGATTCGAGTTCGCGGCACGCAAGCTGAATTTGGACGAAAACCTATGGCGGGTGCTGAGCACCCCATCACGTGAAATCATCGTACATTTCCCTGTCTCGATGGATAACGGCAAAATCGAAATGTTCACCGGCTTCCGGGTGCAGCACAACATCGCCCGCGGCCCCGGCAAGGGCGGCATCCGCTATGCGCCCGATGTGACCCTGGACGAGGTTCGCGCGCTGGCCAGTTGGATGACCTGGAAATGCGCGGTCGTCAACATCCCCTTCGGCGGCGCAAAGGGAGGCGTGATCTGCGACCCCAAGAACATGAGCCAAGGCGAGCTGGAGCGCATGACCCGCCGCTATACCTCGGAGATCATCGACTTCATCGGGCCGGAAAAGGACGTTCCCGCGCCTGACGTGAACACCAACGAGCAGACCATGGCCTGGATCATGGACACCTACTCCATGCACGTGGGCCACACGGTGACCAGTGTCGTGACTGGTAAACCGCTCAACATCGGCGGCTCGCGCGGCCGCGTTGAGGCCACCGGCCGCGGCGTGATGGTGATGTGCGGCGAGAGCCTTCGCTACCTGAACATGCCCGTCGAAGGCTGTCGGGTCATCATTCAGGGCTTCGGCAACGTGGGCTCGAATGCTGCACGGCTGATGCTCGAGCATGGCTACAAGATTGTCGGTATCGCCGAGAAGGAGGGCGGGCTGTGCAATCCCAACGGCATCGACATTCACCAGTTGGTCGAGTACAAGTTTCGCAACGGCACCACGCTCGGTTTCCGCGGCGCAGAAGCCATGCCCAGCGAAGAACTGATGCTCAACGACTGCGAGATCCTCATCCCCGCCGCCACTGAGAATGTCATCACCAGCCGCAATGCCGACCGCATCAAGGCGCGCATTGTGGTGGAGGGCGCCAATGGCCCAACCACCGCCGTGGCCGATGAGATCCTGGCCGACAAGCGCATCTTCATTGTGCCCGATATTCTGGCCAACGCCGGCGGAGTTACAGCCAGTTACTTCGAGTGGGTGCAGGACCGCCAGGGCTACTTCTGGAAGGAAGCCATTGTCAACGAGCAACTGGAAACAATTCTGCGCGACAGCTTTGACGATGTGGTTCGCTACGCCGAGGCACATAACGTAAACAACCGCATCGCCGCCTACATGCTGGCCATCGATCGCGTGGCCTTCACCATCAAGCAGCGCGGCATTTACGCTTAGTCCTGCGAGCTGAAATCCGCTTGAAGTCACACTTGAAACGGGATGGGCTTATTGCTCATCCCATTTTTTCTTTGCGCCGTGCATAACCAAATCCGCAGAGCTCCCCTCTAACTCCTGAACGCGAAGGAGAAAGACAATGGTTCGCATAACTAACCCGCTCGCGCGGTGCATCGCGATGTTATTGGTTGGCGCGCTGCTTGCGCTGTCCGCGCCGGTTGCATCGGCCAGGCCACTTACTGCTGACACCGTTCATGCGCGCATTCTCAAGCGCGGCATCGGTAACTGGGTGGGCGTCGAGTTACAGAATGGCACTGCCTTTGTAGGCAGAATTGTAAGTGTCGATGAGCAGTCCTTCGGACTTCAACTTCACAACGACCCTGCCATCACGCCCGTGCAATATCGAGATGTGGTCGGCCTGCACACGGGCATTTCGCATGGAGCATTCTGGGGCATTGCCGCCGTGGGTATCGGTGGGGTCATTGTGATGGCTGTGGTAGCGCATCATGAGTTGTCAAAGCAGCCGACATTTCCAACACTGCCAACCGAGCCAACGCAGCCAGTTTTTCCATAAGGCGCATTCAGCCGCGCCGCATTCATTGAACGGGATCGCCATAGAAGATCCCGCGGCCATGCGTCCCGACGTAGACGCGCCCATAGATTCGCGGGTCGCCGGCAATCTGCAGCACAAGTCCCCATTGGTGCTGGTCATCGTTGATGCGAACCCAGGTATGCGCCTCGTCATCCGAGCGAAATACGCCAGGCTGTCCGTGCACGGTTCCGACCAGGTAGAGCGCTGGATAGGACTGGTTGGGCGCAGCTTTGCCGAATCCGAATGCGTGAATCTCATCGACCCCCGGCAGCCGCTCGTAAGCCAAACTTGCGTTCCCCTGGGCGAGCGGCTGAACCAGATGATAAAGTCCGTCGAATGCCGGCAGCCAAAGGTCGGCTGCGCGGCCCGGCGTTGCATAAAGACGATCCTGCCCTCCGCGGTTATCTCCGCGCCCGCCTCCGGACCGCACTTGAGGCGCATCCTGCAAAGTGAATGCCTGCGCTGTAAAGGACGCTCCCCCATCGCTGCTGCGATAGAGCGTTGCATTCGCCAGCGAAACCGCGTAGAACGAGTCCGGCTCAACCCGGTCGGCGATCACGCGCACACCTGAAGGCAGTCCCTGCACCGCCGTCCAGGATGCGCCCATGTCGCGCGACACTGAGGCGGCTTCACGCTGCGGCGTCCAGATCCACGCGGCTCCGTCTGCAGACAAAGCAATCGTCCCCCCGCGGCTTGTCGGCGTGGGAGCAGCGGGGGTTGGTTTCCAAGTGCGGCCCAGGTCGAGCGAGTAGCCAATATTCCCGTCGGGTCTGTGCTCGGCGTTGTTTCCCACGCGGACAATCAGCTCCGGCCGCAGTGCCGCCGAAACCACGCCTGTGGTGTTGCCCAGGCGCGGCGGAGCTGACGCACCCTCGGGTGCCGGATGGTCCAGGTCCCAGTGAACGAAGCTGCCGTAGTCGCCGATGGCGCTGATCAGGTGTGCTCCCTGCGCAGGGCTGTCAAGTTCGAGCGCAACGGTCTCTTCGATTCCAGTCGCAAGGATGCTCCAGTGCGTCGGCAGCCCGCGATCCGCTGCGGTAAGATCGAATGTCTCCCAGCCGCCATAGCCCGTGGTAAACACCGCATGGTCGGAGTTGAGCGGATCGATCTCAATATCGAAGAGCCAGTGAATGGGCGTCGGCTTAACATACGGCGCAAGGCTGTAGTCGTAGATGCCCCCGCCGGCTGCGCCTCCCTTGAAGATTGTCGCCCATGTCTGCCCTCCATCCAAAGAGCGGAAGATCTCTTCGTTGCCCGCCGATCCCGGCCGTCCAAAAGAACTGGCGATGACGGTGCGGTGATGCTGCGCGTCAACGGCCACGGCTGCGTACCCGAATTCCTTGCTGCCGGCAATCGGATGGTCTGGCGTGATGTCGGTCCACGCGCCGGTTTGCGCGTTGAGCCTCCAGACTGCACCGTCGGTCATGCGCGATGGGCCGGGCTCTGTGCCGTATGCAATGTAGAGAGAGCCGTCGCTAGAAAGAGCGGCGCGGGTGGGGCGATATTGCTGCGGCGCGCCTGCCACTTGCTGCCAAGTTGCACCGGCGTCGTGAGAGACGAAGAGATTCGGACGACCCATTAGCGACACGCCTGCATACATGGTTTTCGTCGCAGAGATTGGTGCATCGTGCGCAATGGGAGGGGAGAGAAATTTCACGAAGACAATGCCGCTGCCGCGCACCGGCATGCGCTGCCAGTGCTGCTCGGGAGTTTCACCTGAGATGGGCGCCGGTGGTGGCGGAATGGCTTCTGTGACATCAGGGAAGCTGCTCACGCGCAACCACGTCGCACCGCGATCCTGCGACCGCCAGAGGCCGTCGTGGCGCGTGCCAAGAAAGAGGATGCGGCCATCTTGCGGATCGACGACAAGGCGTTCGCCGTTCCCGCGGCCGTCTTCATTGCCGCCGAATTTGAAGGGCACATCGGTCCGCTGAAAGGTGTGGCCACTATCGCTGGAGCGCAGGATTGCGCCGTTGGGAGTGCGCGCATTGGTGTATGTGCCGCAAGCCAGGTAGACGCGTTTGGGGTCTGCCGGATCGACGGCGATGGACTCAACCCCCATCAGGTTCAGGTCCTTGTAGGGAACCCAGTCCAGCATCGGCTGCCAGCGATTGGCGGCGACGTCCCAGCGGTAGGCAGATCCCATGTCCGTCCGCGCGTAGCGGACGCCCGGCGCTGTGGGGTGGAAGATGATTCCATCGACAAACCCGCCGCCGACAATCTGGACATTTTTCCATGTGTACGGCTGCTGCTGAGGAACCTGCGCTGTGGCAATGATTGAAGCGAAAAGGCAGGAAAGAACCGGAAGGTAAAACTGCCTGGCGAGCGATGAGCTTCTAAGATGCATGGAAGAAGAATAGAGCAAAAGGGCTGGCTCATGACTTGCGGACGACGTACAACAACTTCACGAAGGCAGAAGTCTGTTTTTCTGCATCACCGCGGCACCTTTCGAAGTTTCAATGAATCTAAGCCAAAGAGAGAACCCACCCAGGTTCTGACCGGTAGGCGATGAAGTGGCACCGATGCGGGTCTTCTCGCTACAGTTACTAAAACGGGGAACGCTCTGGAAGGAGACGAAAGGAATACGAAGATGCCCATATCCGCAACACCAGTTGCCAACAGTCAAGTGGTGCAACCGCTTACTCAATCCAAGCCCTGGAAAGCGCTCCAAGCCCACCATCGGAAAGTCGGTTCATTGCATCTGCGCGATCTTTTCGCCGCCGATCCTGAGCGCGGAGAACGATTGACCGTTGAGACCCTTGGCCTGTTCTTTGACTATTCGAAAAATCGCATCACTGACGAGACCCTCAAGTTGCTGGTCGATTTGGCGAAAGAATCCGGCCTGCAATCGCGCATTGAAGCCATGTTTCGCGGCGACAAAATCAACGTAACGGAGAATCGTGCAGTATTGCACGTGGCTCTGCGCGCGCCGAAGGGAACATCGATCTTCGTCGACGGCGAAGATGTTGTGCCCGCGGTGCACGAAGTGCTGGACAGAATGGCCGCATTTTCCGATCGCGTTCGCAGCGGAGAGTGGAAGGGCCACACCGGCAAGCGCATTCGCAACGCGGTCAACATCGGAATCGGCGGCTCCGATCTGGGCCCGGTAATGGCTTACGAAGCGCTCAAACACTATAGCGATCGATCAATGACGTTCCGCTTCGTTTCCAACGTGGACGGCACCGACTTTGCGGAAGCGGTGATCGACCTCGATCCGTCGGAGACTCTTTTCATCATTTCTTCAAAGACCTTCACCACTCTGGAAACTATCACCAATGCGCAATCCGCGCGCTCCTGGCTGGTGAACGGACTGGGTGGCGACGAGAGCGCGGTCGCAAAACACTTCGTCGCCGTTTCTACGAATGCCGAAGGGGTGGGGAAATTCGGCATCGATACCGCCAACATGTTTGGCTTCTGGGATTGGGTTGGCGGCCGCTACTCGATGGATTCCGCCATCGGCCTGGCCACCATGCTGGCCATCGGCCCAGACAATTTCGCTGCAATGCTCGACGGCTTTCACCAGATGGACGAGCACTTCCGCACCACGCCATTCGAGCGCAATCTTCCGGTGCTGCTGGGCTTGCTTGGCCTGTGGTATACGGATTTCTTCAACGCGCAGACTGTAGCCGTTCTTCCCTATGAGCAATATTTGAAGCGCTTCCCGGCTTACCTGCAACAACTGACCATGGAGAGCAACGGCAAGCACGTCACCCTGACCGGCGCCGGGGTGGATTACGATACCGGCCCCATCTACTGGGGCGAGCCCGGCACCAATGGCCAGCATTCTTTCTACCAGCTCATCCACCAGGGAACGCGGCTGATCCCCTGCGACTTCATCGGCTTCGGCAAATCGCTGAACCCGCTCGGCCGTCACCACGACATGCTGATGGCCAACGTCTTCGCGCAGACTGAAGCTCTGGCGTTCGGAAAAACGGCGGAGCAAGTGAAGGCCGAAGGCACGCCCGACTGGCTGGTGCCGCATCGCGTCTTTGAAGGCAACCGGCCGTCGAACACGATTCTTGTCGAGGAACTGACACCAGAGGTGCTGGGCAAACTGGTTGCGCTCTACGAGCACAGCGTGTTCACGCAGGGAACGATCTGGCAAATCAATTCGTTCGACCAGTGGGGCGTGGAACTGGGCAAGGTCCTTGCGCAGCGCATCATTCCTGAACTCGAGAGCCAGGCCGAGCCAACCTTGAAGCACGATAGCTCAACCAACAATTTGATTCGCCGCTACCGCAAGCTCAAGGAGTAGACATGACCATTCGTGGCTATCGGAAGCCGCTCTACATACTGCCCTTCGATCATCGCGGCTCGTTTGAGACGGGCATGTTCGGCTGGAAGGGTGCGCTCACTTCCGAGCAGACCGCGCAGATTGCAGCCGCCAAGCAGGTCATCTACGACGGATTCCAGCAGGCGATTGCGAACGGCGCGCACAAAGCGAAAGGTGGAATCCTCGTCGATGAGCAATTCGGCGCTGCCATCCTGCGCGACGCAGCGGAAAAGGGCTTTACCTTCGCGTGTCCCGCCGAAAAAAGCGGGCAAGAAGAGTTTGATTTCGAATATGGCGAGGATTTTGCGAAGCACATCGAAGCCATCCATCCGACTTTTTGCAAAGTGCTGGTGCGCTATAACCCCGAGGGGGATCCGGTTCTGAATCAGCGCCAATCTGAGCGGCTGAAGCGGCTCTCCGATTATCTGCGCACTGCCAACCGCAGCTTGTTCATGTTTGAGCTTCTGGTCCCTGCCGAAGAATCGCAGCTTGCGAGAGTCAATGGGGACAAGAAAGCATATGACCGCGATCTTCGCCCTGCGCTGATGATGGAGACAATCAAGGAATTGCAGAACGCCGGCATCGAGCCCGACGTGTGGAAGATCGAAGGCCTGGATCGGCGCGAAGATTGCGAGAAGATCGTAGCGACCGCGAAGGCAGGCGGCCGGGAATCGGTGGGCTTGATCGTTCTCGGCCGCGGCGAGGACAACGAGAAGGTGCGCGAATGGTTGATCACGGCGGCAAGCGTTCCCGGCTTCATTGGATTCGCCGTCGGGCGTACGGACTTCTGGGATCCGCTGGTCGCATTGAGAGACAAGAAAATCGATCGGCAGACCGCGGTGGATGAGATTGCCGGGCACTATCTCCAGTTTGTTGGTGACTTCGAATCCGCCGCAGCCCACCGCATCGAAGCCTGAATCCGCACCGAACAGCATTCCTCAGAAGTCGTGATGATCGTCTACCAGCGCGGCAATGGTTTGCGCCGCGTTTTCAATCGGCGGAGTCTTGCCCGAGATCGGGTTCGCCGCTTCGGTCTGCGCGCGGAGTTTGGCCACTGCAAGCCAGTTGTCCTTGTGCGGCGCATCGGCGATCCATGGCGGCAGCGGCATGCATAGATAATTGCTGAGTGTCGCTGCATAGCCCTCGTAAAGGGCGCGCATATCGCGCAGCCTCTCGTACGATCCGCCGTCGCGGCAGACGCTCACGCCGCTTTGACAAAGCAGGCCGTAAAGCTCGTCGTAGCGGGCGCGGGGAAGCCGGTCCGGTGCATTGTTGATCGGAGGCAACGAGAAGATCTGGGACAAGTCCACCAGCGCGTGCCGAGCCATGGCGAAGGTCAACTGGGCCTGCCGCGCCTCGTGTCCGCGAACCCCGGCAATCAACAGGGCTGACGTGTCCAGCACCGCTGTCAGAGCGCTGATCCAGCTCTGGTTGCTGTGCTGCGAGCGGAAGTAGCACAGCAGCGGATAGGAGATGTGGCTCTCCAGCAACTCGGCTGACCAGCGCTCCCACTCCACCAGTAGCAGCGCCAGCGCGCCCTCGCCCCCTTCGTAGGAATGGCGTTTGAGCAGTTCCGCCGCAGTCGGCGGGGAACCGGCCCGCGCATCCAGGAGCGAAATGCTCACTTCGCGCCGTGAGAACGCGGTATAGAGCACGGGGAAATATCCCATGACCACCGCAAGAAGTCCGAGCCCGGTGCCCGATTCGAGAATGACCACGGCGCGCACCACGCCGTTGCGAGGCGTTACGTCGCCAAGACCGAGCGTCAGGAAAGTGGTTCCGCTGAAGTAGAGGTCCGATCGAAAGCCAACTCCGCGCGCGCTGTCGATGAGGGGGCTGCCTAAAGCGTAATAAAGCAGCGCAAAGCCCACTGTCATTGCGCAAGCCCACATGGCCAGGAGAAAAATCAGCGACATGGGCCCGTAAAAGCTGAAGGCGGACTCGCGTCTGCGCGGATCGTGAATGCTCCCGGTGAAAAATACCCAAGGCTTCCAGGTGGTGAGAAAGAAAAGACGCGTCAGCCGGAAGCGGCCGGTGGCGCGGCGTGGCAGAATGATGGTCTGGAAGGCGTCGAACAGCGCTGCAAACAGGCAGACAACGCCGGCAATGAAAGTGAGAATCCGCATCGATCTCTCCGCGCGCTCCGGAGGCTTCCTCGCTCCGGTGCTTCACTTCATCCTAGCCCAGGACGCACGGACAGCTTTGCGGCTCAGGAGTCATTCCGCTCCTGCTCCCATTCATCCACCGGAATCCGGTTGAGACGGTCCTCTCGATCCTCTTGTTCTTCCTGCTCGCGGCGCTTTTCACGTTCTTCGCGCTCCTCGCGGCCGTCGCTCATGGCGAACTCCTTTTTTCAGTCTAGCGAACCGCTTCTGGTGTGACGTGGATCACTTGAATGAGGACTAACTCAGTCGCATATTAAAGAGGACCGAATGAATCGGATATTGCGTCTGGCGCGGTCGTGGCGCAGATAAACGCCGGTTTGGGTTGATACGGTCGGGTTATTTCGATCCAGGGAGACATCGGTTTGAAGCGCGTTCCCAGTTTCGTTCTCTTTCTCCTTTTAAGCGTCGCGCTTCCCGCCCTGGCTGCCGATGCGGTCTTCACCATTTCCGGGGTGGTGCATGACCCCAGCGGCGGGCGAATTCCTCACGCCCATGTAACTGTTCGGCTTAGTGGCGCGCAGCTGACAGTTGAGGCTGTGACCGGGGACATAGGCGAGTTTAGTTTGCAGGTGACCGCTGCAGGGAACTACCAGGTGGAAGTCGCGGCGGTAGGTTTCGCGGCACAGTCGCAGACCGCCGCCCTGACAGAAGTGCAGCCTGCCGCCAGCCTGGATTTGTCGCTGGAGGTTGCTGCAAATACCCAGACAGTGGAGGTTACGGCGGACGCGCTGACAGCGGAAACCACCAGCACGCAGCTTGGCGAGACGCTTGAGGCAAGGAAGATTGAGAGCGTCCCCCTGAATGGCCGCAGCTTCACCGATCTGATGGCGGTGCAGCCGGGAATTGTGCCGGTGAGCACGGCGCGGCCCGGTGCGGTGATCATGACCGGGGTGGCTTCGACTCCGCCCAGTGGCGACGCCAACCCAGGGAACCTTTCCATCAGCGGCCAGCGCGAGGCTTCCAACGGATTCCGCGTCAACGGCAGCGATGTGGAGGAAGACGTGAACATGGGTACTTCGATTGTGCCCAACCTCGACTCGATTGACAGTTTCCGGGTGTTGACCAGCAACTTCGATGCGGAATATGGCGATTCAAGCGGCGGCCAGGTGCTGGTGACCACCAAGGCAGGGATGACGCAATGGCACGGCAGCGCCTTCGAGTTCCTGCGCAATACCGCGCTCGACGCGCGCAATTATTTCTCTGAGCAGCGTGCGGCATACCGGCAGAATCAGTTCGGAGGAACCCTTGGCGGAATGCCGTTCCATAAGAGCGTTGCCTTGTTTGCGGATTACCAGGGTACGAGGCTTACCGAAGGCATCGACACCGGCGACATTGCGGTGCCTTCGCTTGCAGAACGGAGCGGGAACTTCAGCGCAAACCAGCTTACCGGCAGCGTAAACGGAAGCGCATGGGCGGCGGCGTTATCGTCCAAACTTGGCTATGCGGTCTCAGCTGGCGAGCCTTATGCTCAGGTCTTCCCATCCGGCGTGATTCCAGCAAGAGTCTGGTCGGCGCCGGCAAACCCACTTCTGCGTTCGATTCCTCTGCCGAACGCTGGGCCGGGGCTGTTTGAAACGGCGGCGCAAGCCCAGATCTTGCAGGACGACAAGGGCGGCATACGCGCGGACTGGACGCACGGCAACGGAACGCTGACAGGCTACTACTTCGTAGACCAGTATTCGCTGGACAATCCGTACCCGGCAGGAACGGGAGGGGCAAGTGTGCCGGGATTCGATGCGACCTCCAATGGCCGCGCGGAACTGCTGAGTCTAGCGCACGAAAAGACGTTCGGGGACGCCACGCTGAACGAGTTCCACACCAGCTACATGCGCAACGCAAATTCCGTAGGCCAGCCACACGGCGGCGTGGGCCCGTCGCTGGTGTCGCAGGGGTTTTCGGGTATTGTTCCGTTGAAGCCTTCAACCGAGGGAGTCGAAAACGTCGCGTTCAACGACTTCACGCTCGGCGTGGATACAACTGCGCTGGTGCAGGCCGAGAACATCTACGAGGTCAGCGATGCTTTCAGCCGCATCATCGGCAAGCATGGTCTGAAGGCGGGCGGCGAGTTCCACATCGGCCAGATCGACACGCACCCGGACGTGGTCTTCAATGGCAGTTTTGCTTTCAACGGTTCGGAAACCGGCGTGGACTTTGCCGATTTCCTGCTCGGCGTTTCGTCGAGCTATACGCAGGGCCAGGCGAGCAGCTTCTACAACCGCAATGTTTACGCCGCGGCCTTTGTGCAGGATAGTTGGAAGGCAACAAGCGCATTGACGGTGAACTATGGAGTGCGCTGGGATCGCATCCGGCCGTGGCGCGAAAAATACAACCAGTTGCAGACCCTGGTCAAGGGAGAGCAGTCGCAGGTATTTCCCGGTGGGCCGCTGGGGCTGGTATTTCCCGGTGATCCGGGAGTGCCATCGTCGTTGGCTCCGCCGCGCAATAACTTTGCGCCGCGCTTGGGCGTGGCGTACTCGCCGGACTTCAAGCCGCCGTGGATGCGCAAGCTCGCCGGACAAGCAGGGCAAACCAGCATCCGCACCGGCTACGGAGTCTTCTACACCGCATTCGAAGGACTTTCAGCGGGAATCATGAGCGCCAACCCGCCTTATGGCTACACCTACACATCGGCAGCGCCGCCGCTGTTCGCATCGCCGTTCTCGGTTGCAGCAACAGGCGCGAGTGCCGGACAGCGATTCCCGTTGCAGAAGGTGGCCTATGGGGCAAGCGTTGCGAATCCGAATGCAACCGTGAACTGGAGCCAGTTTGAGCCGCTGGTGGGCATCCCTGCGGTTGATCCGAAGGATGTAACCCCGTATGCGCAGCACTGGATGATGAGCGTGGAGAGGCAACTCGGAACCGCCGCGCTGGCTTCCTTGAGTTACGTTGGCACTTCGTCTCACCACCTGCTGGTTTTGGAAGAAGCCAATCCAGCCGACCCCGCGCTATGCCTTTCGCTCGGACCGGCGGTCTGCGGGCCGTTCAACGAGCAGGCGGCGCGCACCCAGTTCGGGCCGGCATTCGGCAGCGTGGAGTTGCAGCGCACCATCGCCAACGCCAATTACAACGCCCTCGAAGCCTCGATGAAAGGCAGCGCGCATGGGCTGGATTTGCTAGCCAGTTATACCTTCTCGAAATCGATCGACCAGTCGTCGGGATTGCCTGAGCCTGTAAATCCGGTGAACCCTTCGTTGAGCCGCGCCCTCTCCGCATTCGACATGCGCCACAATCTCGTCACCAGCTTTCATTACGCGGCGCCCGGACTCGGGGACGGGAACAGGATGAACTGGCTGGCGGCAGGCTGGGGACTCGCCGGGATTGTGCGCGTCACCTCCGGACTGCCGGTGACACTCGAGAACAACAACGACACGTCACTGCTGGGAACGATTCCCAACGGAATCAACAACAATGGCGTTGACACGCCGGACTGGAGCGGGAAGTCGCTCTCGATCCACACCAATCCTCGCGGGGTCGCGGCAGTTTTTGACGCTTCGCAGTTGACGCTGCCGGCCCTGGGAACCATGGGGAACGCACGGCGCCGGTTCTTCTCCGGGCCGGGCCTCGAGGATGCGGATGCCACGCTCTCGAAGACATTGCAATTTGCCGATGGAAGCGGCCTGGAATGTCGCGTCGAAGCCTTCAATGTGTTCAACCACGCACAGTTTTTTGGGGCGGCTGCGGTAGAGGGAAATATCTCCAGTGGCAGCTTCGGACAGGCGGTGAGCGCAATGCCTCCTCGATTGATGCAACTTGCCATGCGCTACAGGTTCTGAAGGGAAAGAAGGAACCCTCGACTTGTGCGCTAATCGGTATTCATGCCGTTGGCTCTGTTTGCCGTGAAAAGAGTTGCAGGCTTAGAGCCGCGTTAGACTCGACTCAACCCGGCATCCGCTGTCAGAAATGAATTCCAGGCGTCCGCCCAACTGATGGGCCAAGCTGTTTGCCAGCTTCAGGCCCATTGAAGCGGAGGTGCTTGCGTCAAAGCTCGCGGGAATGCCGATGCCGTCGTCCTTCACCACCATGTGAACCACGCCACCGAGGCGACGGATGGAAATCTCGATCGCCCCACGGCGGCCTTCGGGAAATCCGTGCTTGAAGCAGTTGGACATCAGTTCGTTCGCCAGCAGACCCAAGGGTGCGGCGGTGTCGAGGCTGAGTTGAATGTCTTCCGTGTCCAGCCGGAATTGGATCTGGCCGGGCTCAGCGATGCTGGAGGCCTCAACGCCGTTGAACAAATCGCGGAGGTACTCGCGGAGCGAGATGGTGGCCAGATCCGCTCGCTGGTAAAGACCTTCATGGAGCAGCGCCATGGCGCGCACGCGCTGAATGGTGGCCGCTATGGCCTCGCGGGTCTGCCCGTCGGCGAGCAGCCGGGCCTGCATCTTGAGGAGGCTTTGAATGACTTGAAGATTGTTCTTCACGCGATGATGGATTTCCTTGAGCAAGACCTCTTTTTCACGCAAAGACGATTGGATCTGCTGCTCATGCTCGCGCTGCGCGGTTACATCGTGCATGGTAAGCACGATCAGTGGCTGGACCGAAAACGTGGCCGTCAGCAGAGCCACGCGCGTCTCCACCCAGGCAAGCGACCCGTTCATGTGGCGGCACCGCAATGTGGCCGGCTGGGTAGGATTCTGGTTGGTGCGGGTAAGCAATGCAAGCAAGGCATCGCGGTCCTGCGGAGCCACAATTTCGGTCCACACGCGCCCGATCATCTCCCCGCACTCCCTCCCCAACAGGGCCTGGCAGGCCGGCGACACATACACCATCTTCCCATCTCCGCTGGACACCGCTACCAGATCAGAGGACTGCTCAACGATGGCGCGCATCAGGGCGCTGGTTTCATCCAGCCGGCTCTTCATCTGGCCGAGCCGGGCCACGCGCTCCAGCACCGCCGGCAACTCGTCCCAGAAGCCGGCGGACTTTTTCACATAGTCGGCAAAACCCCGGCGAATGGCTTCGATGGCCACTGACTCATCGCTTGCCGCGGTCACAAAAACGACCGGAACCTCGGGAATGCGGGCCTTGGCCGCGTCGGCCACCTGCCAGGGTTCGCCGTCGGGCAGCTTGTAGTCCAGCAACAGGGCCACGTACTCGGCGGACTTGTTGCCGCTCAGGGCATGCAGGCCTGCCTGTACGCCGAGAGCAACTTCGACCGAGTAGCCGGAACGCTCGAGGGTCCGTCGAACCAGCTCGGCGGTGGCAGGGTCGTCCTCAACCAGCAGAACATTGCGGCATGATGGGGCTGCGGGCACGGACCAACTGCTCATCGCGCGGCGCCCGCCAACGCTCCTTGATTGACTGCTGCCAGACTGATGATTTGCAAAAATAGCCCCAGCCTCTTGATGGCTTCAATAAACTGAACCGAATCGACCGGCTTGGTGATGTAAACCGAGCAGCCAAGGTCGTAACACCGGGCCACTTCGCGCGGATCGTCCGTGGTGCTGAGCATGATCACCGGCGTCTTGCGCGTCGCCGGGTCGGCCTTCATCAGGCGCAACACTTCCACGCCGTTCACGCTGCCGGGCATATTGATATCCAGCAGGATCAGGAGCTGTCCCTCGGCGTTTGCGGCAAACTCGCCGCGGCGGAAGATGTAGTTCAATGCCCGCTCCCCATCCTGCAAAGTGACAATTGGATTGCCCACCGCGATGCGGCGCAGGTTGCGGCGAATCAGTTCGACGTGTCCATCGTCGTCGTCGACGATGAGAATGGTGAAAGCGCAATTGGAACTTTCAGACATTGTTGTTGAGCTCCTTGACCGGGGTTGGGCGACGGTTGGACTTCGAGAAGGGCAAACGGAAGTGAAAGGTTGAGCCTGCGCCTTCGATGCTTTCTGCCCAGACTTTGCCCTGGTGGCGCTCGAGAATGCGTTGCACAATGGCCAACCCCATGCCTTCACCGGGAGCCAGGGCAGGGTGAAGACGTTGAAAGACCTTGAACAGGCGCGAGACTCCCGCTGCCGGAATTCCCACGCCGTTGTCGTTCACCCATACATGGGCCATCCCCTTTTCCCTCTGCCCGCCCACACGCACCACCAGCGGCCGGCTGGGATCACGATACCGAAGCGCGTTGATCAGCAGGTTGGTCAGTACGATGCCAAGCGCGGTGCGATCCCCTTCGAAGTTAGGCAGGTCATCGACCACAATGGAGGCGCCAGCCTTTTCAATCTCTAATGCGAGCGCCGCCAGTGTGTTCTGTACCAGGGCCCGGGCGTCGATGGGCGTCAGACTGTAAGGTTGCCGGCCCTGCCGGGAAAGTTGCAGCAGGGAATCGATCAGCCGCTCCAGACGCGACGATGCGGCGGAAATGAATACGATCGCTCCCTTGATGTCGGAATCCAGAATCCGTTCCACGGTGACGTGAACGTCCTCGGGCATGAGAATCCCCCTCATCGCCTCCTTCAAGTCCACGCAACTATTCTCCAACTCGTGCGAGAAGCCCTGCAGGTTCACCAAGGGCGCGCGCAGATCGTGCGAGACGATATACACAAACGCCTCCACCTCGGCATTCTTGCGGCGCAACTCTTCCAGGGCTGTCTGCAGAATCCGCGTGCTGGAGCCGACGCGCGCATCGATGACCAAGCCCAGCAAGAGCTGCGCGATGATCGTGGCGGCGCCTACGGCCATCAGCTGCCAGGTGCGCCCACGCACCGTTTCCGCCACCTCGCTGCGGTTGGCGGCGATCCACGCAGCAGCCTGCCTGGAGACTTCTTGGTTGACGGCGCTGTTGCGCTGAAAGATGGGCTCCATCTTTTCTTTGCGGATCTCGTTTGCGCGGTCCATATCGCCGCGTTCCATCGCCGGCATATACTCCTTCTCCGCAATCTCAAACCACGCCTCGGCGCTCTCATACGCGTCCCCGGTAACCAGGTCGCGCACCCGGCCGGGGGCAAGCACCTGCAAATAGTGCTTGTGGCCGTCCTCCAATCGCGCATGGGCTTCGACAAGCAGCCGCTTCAAACGTTCAACGTCCGCCGGGCCGGCGATGTTCCTGCTTTGGAAGAAGAACGGATAGACGCTGATCAGCGACTGCGAAGGGCTGGCAAAATCCCTGGCTACATCGAGAGCGACGCGGTAGTGCAGAAACGCCGAGGAGCCCGCTCGAACCTCGCCGATGGTGATATACGTCACCCCCGCAAACAGGCTCAGCCCGGCCACGGCGATGGCTACCAACAGGCGAAGCTGGGCGCGGATTCCAAGGTCATGTCCCACGCGAAAGGGATTCATTCCCCACCTTCGCGGCTGGACCGTTGCGAATGAAAAGGAATTGTAAAATAAAACCCCGTTCCGTTGCCTTCCTCGCCCTCGGCCCAGATCTTGCCGCCGTGGCGCTCGACAATGCGATGCACAATCGCCAGCCCCATGCCATCGCCTTCCGCCTTTTGGGGATGAAACCGCTGAAACACCTGAAACAGCCTTTCCTTTCCCGATTCCGGAATGCCCAGCCCGTTGTCACGTACCCAATACTTGACCGCAACGCCTTCCACCTGGCCGCCGATCTCCACTTTGAGCGGCCGCTCGGGACTGCGGTACTTGAGGCTGTTCCCGATCAGGTTGGAAAACACCTGCCCCAGCGCGGTCAAATCCGCCTCCACAGGGGGCAATTGGCCCACTTCCACCTGCGCTCCGGCTTCGGCGATGGACTGCTGGAAGGTGGCAACGGCGTTCGTCACCAAATCTTCGACATCCAATCGTTCCACACGGTAGATCTGGCGCCCGTACCGTGACAGGCTCAGCAGAGCGTCGATCAGGCGCTCGAACTTCAACGAGGATTGAGTGATGAAGTGGATTGCGGAAGGCAGGTCGGTGTCCAGGATTTCCAGGATCTCATTGCTGCACGGCGCGCACCGCTCAAGCAGATTCCTGAGGCGTGCGCAGCTGGTGTCGAGCTCCCGGGCAAACCCTATCAGATTCACCAGCGGCGCGCGCAGATCGTGGGAAACGATGTAAACAAAGGCCTCTACTTCCTCGTTCTTGTGGCGTAACTCCATCACCGTGGATTCCAGTTCCTGGGTTCTCTCCGCGACCCGGATTTCAAGCTCCGCCGTGAGCCGCGCCAGGGACTCTTCAAGCAGCTTCTGCTGTGTCATATTGCGGGCCACGCGGATGAACCCGGTCAGCCTTCCTGCGTCGTCTCGGATGGCGGTGAGTGCACCGCTTGACCACACCTTTGACCCGTCCGGCAGAATCCGCCAGCGGTCGGTCAGGAAGTGCCCGGTTCGCGCGGCCTCGGCCAGTTCATCCTCGGCCACGCCGGCGACGATTTCTTCGGGAGAATTGAAGATGGAGTAGTGCCGGCCCAGGGCCTCGTCGGGTCCGATTCCGCTCACTTTCTGAGCGCCCTTGCCCCAGCTCGTGATCCGTCCCTCCGCATCCAGGGTGTATATCGCGTACTCGTCGATGCTTTCGACCATGACCCGATAACGCTCGAGTTGTGCGTTGAGGCCTCGCATGGCTTCCACGGCATCCTTGAGAGCGGTCATGTCCCGCGTTACCTTGGCGAAACCACGCAGTTCCCCATCTACGCCGCGAATGGCCGTCAACGTCAGCAGCGCCCAGAACCTCGTTCCGTCCTTGCGTATCCGCCACGCCTCGGTCTCGTAGCGGCCGTCGCGCGACGCCGACGCCAATTCCTGTGCGGGCAAACCCGCCTCTACATCCTCGGGCAGAAAGAACATGGAGAAGTTTCGCCCCAGCACTTCCTCCGCCTTGTACCCCTTGCCCCGCTCCGCTCCTTCATTCCAGGTCACCACCCGGCCTTCGGGATCGAGCATGTAGATCGCGTACTCCTTCACCGGCTCAACCAGCAGCCGGAAGCGCTCCTCGCTCTCCACCAGCGCCCGGTTGGCCTGGCGCAGAACCTCGTCTGCCAGCTTGTGCGCCGTCATGTCGTGCAGCACCCTGGTAAATCCGGTCAGTTGCCCGGACGGGCCGCGGAGAGCCACATAATCGACTTCGGCCCAGATCTCTGCCCCCAGCGCGCCCACTCGCCAACCCGCCGTGTGCAGGTGCCCAAAGTGCGCCGCTTCTTCCAGCAGCCGCTCCGGTTCCCCAGCTTCCATCTGATCGTGCGTAAAAAAGATGGAGTAGCTCTTGCCGAGAGCCTGGCTGGATGTTAAACCGTGAATGCGCCGGGAGCCTTCGTTCCAGGTAAGAATCCGACCCTGGGCATCGAGCAGGTTGATGGCGTAGTCGCGTACGTTCTCGACGATGGCATGAATCTGCAACTGGGTGTGGGCCAGGGCCGCGTCCAGCCGCCTGCAGACGGCCAACGTGTATTGCCCGTTCCCGGCCGCGAAGGGATAGAGCATCACGTCCAATGAGAACTCGATGCCGGCTGCGCTGCGAGCTCTCAGGTTCATTCCCGTTCCCATCACTCGCATGGAGCGGTGCTGTTGAAAATCGCGCACATGCCCAGTGTGCCGCTCGCGCAGGGCCTGAGGGAGCAGCATGCCTACCGATTTCCCTTCCAGTTGTTCCCGCGCATAGCCGAACCCCGAAATCGCCGCGGGATTGGCGGCGACCATTCTTCCCGCCGCATCCGTCACGATCACCATGTCAGGATTTCCCAGAAACAGCGCCTGGAGCAATTCGGGCATTGCACTCCCGCCTCCCAATTCACTGGGAAGCCACTCCGGAGCGGGAAGATTGGTTGAGCTCGACGTTCCGATCGCAGACATGGATTCCTTTGGGTGGCGATACCCGAAGCTCGAAAGGTCGTTGCTTCCGGGCCGAAGCAACACCTTCGCCTGGCGACCCGCGCTCAGATCAAAGTACCGCTCTTGCGCGGGAGAAGAGTTTGGAGAAGATCAAGTCAGAGCGCGGCAATCCCCAAAGGGGGACGACGCGAGCGCGAGTTCTGAACCGGGAAAAATCGCACGACTGCAACCTCTGAAGCCGGTTCTGCTCAGCGCTGATGTATTCCGGACAGAATTTCAGTCACCACCCCTAGGCGATGAAGGACCGCAACAGGTGCACGGCGCGGGGAATCTGCGCGGGGAGGGAGCTGCCGAATCCCAAAATGAACCCATGCCGCGACGGGCTGGTGGTGTACGCCGGCGACAGCGGCCAGAGCCAAAGACGAGATCCCGCAGCGCGGGCGGAGATCTCCAGGTCGTCGAGACTCGGCGGAAGGGTGAAGGCGAGGTGCATGCCGGCTTCCACGCCATGGACTTCGAATCCGAGATTGGCAGGGAATTCGCGCGCGAGAGAGTCGATCAAGACTGAACGCCTCTCCTTGTAGACCTGGCGCATTTTGCGAATGTGCCGCGTGAAATGGCCTTCGAGAATGAAGTCGGCCATGACTTCCTGATGAAGATAGGGCGGGAAAATGTCCATGGCGTGGCGGACGGCGATGAAACGGTCCACGAGGTCGGGTGGAATGACGATGTAGCCCAGGCGAAGAGAGGGAAAGAGGACTTTGCTGAAGGTCCCGATATAGATGACGCGGGCGTTGCGATCGAGTCCGTGCATTGAGGCGATGGGCAGAGTCTCATAGCGGAACTCGCTGTCGTAGTCGTCTTCCACCACCCAGGCGCCGGCGCTGTGCGCCCAGTTGAGCAGTTGCAATCGGCGGGAGGCGCTCATCGTCGAGCCGAGGGGATATTGGTGGGATGGCGTGACGAAGGCGGCGCGCGCCTTGGGCGCTCGTCTAATTCCCACGGCGACATCCATGCCTTCTTCATCCACAGAAACGGGAATGAGGCGGCAGCCGGCAGCTGCCAGAACCGTGCGCTGCAGCGAGTAACCCGGTTCCTCAATCCAGACGGAGTTGCCGGGATCGAGGAGGACGCGGGCAGTGATGTCGAGGGCCTGCTGCGAGCCGGAGACGATGAGGATTTGGTCGGGAGAGCAATGAACGCCTCGCGAGGTCCGGAGGTATTCGCAAACCACGCCGCGGAAGCGCTCGGCGCCGCGTGGGTCGATGCGATGGATGGCGCTGACATGGGGGTTGCGGCTGTGGCGCGCAACCAGCCCGGACCAGACGAGGAACGGAAACTCGTCGAGCGCGGGCTGATGCACGCCGAACGACCCCCAGCCGCGGACCAAGGGTAGCGGGGGAAGGAGTGGATACAACAACGAGCGACGCGATACGGGCCGCGGGCCGGAGGGAACGGCAGGCGTGCCACCGGAAAGCGGCGGGACGGACATTTGCTGCTCGGGCAACGACGCGGAGACGAACGTGCCCGCACCGACTCGGGATTCGAGATAACCTTCGGCGAGCAGCTGTGCATAGGCGTTGAGGACGGGAAAACGGGAGACGCGCAGCTCGGATGCGAACTCGCGGCTGGAGAGAATCTGTTCGCCCGGCCGCAGGTCGCCGCGCAGGATGGCCGCGCGATAGCGGTCATAGACTTGCTTGTGGAGCGGCGTGGGGTTGTTGCGGTCGACAGTGAATAGGTGAAGGGTTCCGTGCGGGACGCTTTTCACGAACCCATTCTAGTGGTCGGAGCGAAGAGTGGACAAGCGCACGAAGTTACTCGCCACTTTTTGCAACCGGCTACGTTTTGGAATTCTTGAGTAAGCCAATGCTTTGAAGGGGCACGGCCTGAGCCGTGTCGCAATTGTCCAAAAACATAGCGGACGTTTAAGCCCTTGAGGGAATGGGGGATGGCTACTGCTGAGCCTCTCTTACCGAGGCTCATGTGCTTTCAGAACTGGTCTTGCGCTTGCCGCACCGACGGTGCGCGCGACGATGGCCGGATCAGCCGAGCCCGGTCAGCCGAGCGGGATCAGCCTTGCATCGACAGGATCGCTCTCGGGCGCATTGAGCAGGCGCGCCGGGATTGGGGTGGCGGAAAGACGAAGGTCTTTCTGTGGAGCATCGAAGCGCACCAGGCGGTTCTTCTGGTCGAAGGTGAGGATAAAACCTTGCATGGGGCCGGAGCCAAAATTGACGAGGGGGAAGGCGGGATTGATTTCGACGAAGGGATGCCTGAAGGTGTATGAGCCCAGGCGCACGTCGGTGGCCAACGTGGCGCCCATCATCGTGAAGCGCGTGGAGAGCGAATGCGCACTGCTGAGGCTGGCAAATTCAGTCCTGAATTTGAGGTTCGCCGCCATTTGTGAGGGCAAGCTCAAGCCGGTGCCGCCGGAGTCGATCTGTGCGTCAAAGGAAGTGGCGCCAATGGCCATGGTCACGACGGGAATTCCATCGCTCAAGCGCAAGGGCAGCACCGAATTTCCGCCATCCGGCGCGAGACCACCGGTGGAAAGCGCCATGCGGTGGTTGGGATAATCGAGGGTGAGCAGATAATCGCGAAACAAGGCAAAGCCCAGCAGGCCCTGGCAAGCGCCGTCCCCGTTGCCGAAGTTGTGAACAACCGCTCTGACGCCGGTGAACTCCACGCCCGCAACCTGGATAGACGCAAGCAGAACCATGGGCGCCTTTCGGCCGCCCTGTCCGCTCGGATCGTTGAGCGTGATCTGGCCGGCTGGGGGAAGCGCCAACTGGTGGGCGAGACCGGCGGAGACAAAAGCCTGTCCGCCGGTGCCGGTGTCGACGATGAAGCGGAACGGCCCTTTGCCGTTAATCATCACCTCGACAATGGGCTTGTCGTGGTTGATTTCGAGGGGAGCAACGTGGCGGCTTTCCTGGGATTGCGCGCCGGCGCAGGCGAGGACCGTGGAGAGCAAGATTGTGAGGATTCGACTTGAGGTTCCGGGTGAGCTTCGGGGCATGGCGGTCACTCCAACCCGTGTCGGCCGACACGAACTGCATTCTCCATTCCTTCAAAACCAAGTGGTAACGCGCCATAGCCACTTCATCGATTCATGGCACGACCACTTTCTTCGCGACGGAAGCGCGGATTCCACGCCGCCACTGGCGTTCCCGGAGCCGCCCTTTGGAAGGGCGGCCCTTGACGAAAAACCTTCCTGTCCTCTTTCCTGCAAGAATCTGCGTCTAACTTGAGAAAGCCAGAGTCAACAACCACTCATGGGATCCTGATCTCATGGGGAATAGAAGCGAAGGCGGCAATTATCGGAATCGCGACAAAACTATTTTGTGGACGGAGCAGCCTGAGGCGCGGAACCCTGCACTGCCGGAGAATTTGTCTGATCGGCATATTCGCGGCAATCGCGGCCACCAGTTGGACGCAGGAGGCGCCCGAAGGTCACGCAATGGGTAGTGTTCACGGAGTCGTGGTCAACCCGGATGGAGCGGTTTACGAAGGGGCGCATGTCACGCTGACCCCATTCGGGGCCAGTGCCGGCAGCGGAGCGAGCAACAACTCACCAACGCCAAGTGAGGCGGCGACGGACAGCAATGGCCGCTTCAATTTTGACGGCGTGCCGCCCGGAGCGTTCAAGCTGATGGTGAGTTCGGTGGGATTCACGACCCAGGTAGTTACCGTGACTTTGGCGGCTGGCGAGAGCTACGAGGCCAGGCAGATCGTCCTGCAGATGAACGCGGCCAGCAGCGAAGTGGATGTAACGGCAACACGCGAAGAGATTGCGACAGAAGAACTGAAGCAGGAGGAGACGCAGCGCGTGCTGGGCGTAATTCCCAACTTCTACGTGACCTATGTGCCAGATGCGCCGCCTCTCACGCGCAGACAGAAATACAACCTAGCCTGGAGATCGTCCATCGACCCGGTCACGTTTCTGGCCGTCGGTTTCTTCGCAGGCATTGAGCAGGCCGACAACAGCTTTGCCGGCTACGGGCAAGGCTCCGAGGGGTATGCGAAGAGATATGGAGCCGGTTACGCGGACAGTTTCATCGGTGCAATGATCGGCGGCGCCATCCTTCCCGCATGGTGGAAGCAGGATCCGCGGTATTTCTACAAAGGCACGGGAACCTCGCGCTCGCGCGTACGGTATGCGATTGCCAACGCGGTCGTCTGCAAGGGCGACAACGGCCACTGGCAGGCGAATTATTCGGGCATCATAGGAGGGCTGGCGGCGGGAGGAATTTCGAACTTGTACTATCCGCCAAGCGACCGGGGCGCGGCTCTGACGTTTGAGAATGCGCTGTTTAACACCGGGATGAGCGCGGTGCAGAATCTGTTTCAGGAGTTTGTGGTGCGCAAGCTCACGCCGCACGTCCCGAATTACAGAGCGGGGAAGCCGTAATGCTCGCTGCGTCGCAGTTTCCGGAGGAACGGCTCAGCGTATTCTTGCTTTGGATTCCACGCCGAGCCTAGGATCGCGCCTGCGCGCCATGGCGGCAATGTCGGCGGCAACCGACTCGAATTCCGGATGAGCCTGGGAGATATAGAGCCACTTGCCGAGGACTTCATGAGAGACGAGTTGCGGAAATTGTGCCAGGATCGAAGCGTGGTGTTCGCGTGAAGTGCAGACGAGCAGGCCGTTCCAGGGTTCCTTTCCGCCGTATACAGCCAGGTAGAGCCGGTTGTCCAGGTGGGCTGCATCGAAGCTGAAGAGCTTCCGCAGAAAGAATCCCGGGTCGTCTTCGAGTGGTTCGAAGATCCATAGAAGCGGGTTCTTTGGCTTGATCTTCGGCTTCATATATCCTGAGCTTTCACCGCACCCGCAGAACGATAATCGTTTCGTCGTCGAAGCGGTCATGCGCGCCCTGGAAGCGGGCTACGTCGGCGAGGATGGCGTCGGCGATGTCGACGGCGGGCAGACCGCGGTGAGCACAAAGCAGCGCAGCAAGCCGTTCATCGCCGTACATTTCCAATTTATCGTTTTCTGCGTCGAGGATTCCATCGGAAACGAAGATGATGGCGTCTCCCGGATGCGTGGCGAGATGGAATTCGTCGTAGGTCACATTGGGGAAGAGACCGAGAGGAAAGCCTTCCGCCTTGACCGTGGTGGATTGCCCTTCATGACACACGATGGGCTGGATGGCTCCGGAGTTGGCCACCTGGAGTGTCTGGTTCTCGTCGTTCCACAAGGCAAAGAGCAGGGTGACGTACTGCGAGTCGAGCTTGCGCTCCTGCAAGGCGTCGTTGAGTGTGCCGAGCATCTGCGCTGGATCGGGCCGGTTCGCCGCGGCGGAGCGCATGATTCCGCTCACAAGTGCTGCGAAGAGCGCTGCCGGCGCAGCTTTTCCGCTTACGTCGCCGAGCACAATGGCCGTTCGGTTCGGTCCGTAGTCGATGAAGTCGTAAAGATCGCCGCCGATGGTGCGCGCGGGCAGGAATCGCACCGCCATGTCGGCGTGGAGGTGTTCGGGCGCGGTGGGCGGCAGAAGGCGAAGTTGCACCTCGCGGGCCATGGCGATATCGCGCTCAAGCTGCGCCTCCTGGCGGCGGACGGCCTGGTAGAGGCGCGCATTTTCTATGGAAATTGCTACCTGCGCGGCGAGCGTGGTCAACACCCGCTCGTGATCCTCGTTGAAATACCCGGTGCGCGTATGCTCCAGGTCGAGAACGCCGATGACACGGCCCTTGTAAAAGAGGGGAATGATCAGTTCCGAGCGGGTTTCGGGATTCATCTCCAGGTAGCGCTGATCCTTGCGCACGTCGTGGACATTGATCAGGCGCCACTCGCGGACGGCGGCGCCCACCAGGCCGCTCGAGACCGAGATCCGGCGTCTAGGAGCGTGCGTATAACCGAAGCGCCAGGCGTAGCGTGTGATGAGGAATTCTCCGCTCTCGTCGAGCAGCATGACGGTGAACATCTGGTAGTCGATCAGACGGCGCAGAAGCTGGCCCACGCGCTCAAGCAGCGGGTCGAGGTCGAGGATGGACGTGAGTTCTACGGCGATCTCATTGAGCACGGCCAGGGTTTGCGCCTGGCGGGAGACGCGGGTGTAGAGGCGCGCATTCTCAATGGCCGATGCGATGCGCGAGGCAGTCAGGGTGAGCAGATGAAGGTGCTCATCGCGGAAGTAGTTGGCTTGCTCGCTCTCGATATCCATAACGCCGATGAGCCGGTTTTTGGCGATGAGCGGCACCGCGAGCTCGGAACGAACCTCAGGGTTAACGGCGACGTAAATGTCGGACTTGGTCACATCGTTGAGCAGGATGGATTGGCGCGTGAGAGCCACCTGGCCCACCACACCGCGGCCAACCGGAACGCGCACTCGCTCGGTCTGGGCGGTGTGGCCAATCTGGAAACGCATGCGCAGCTCATGGGTGCGGTCGTTCAGCAGCAGGATGGCGAAGATGCGGTAGTCAATGACCGCGCGGACAAGTTCGGAGGTGCGATTCAGCAGGGTTTCGAGGTCGAGCGTGGTGTTGAGCGCGTCGGCCAGGCGGACGAGATAGTTGAGGTCGGCGGTTTCCACGCGGACGTTGACGGGGTCGAGGTGCGCGGAGGGATTGGCTGCGTTGGCGGGACGATAGTCCCCTTCGAACTCAGGTTCCACGGGCGGAGATGGAGGAAGAGTGGACATGCAAGGCGCATGAAGATGATAGCGGATGGATGGACAGAGGGACCAAGGGACTTGAGACGTAGAGACTGGCGACTCGCCCAACTCGGGAGGAAGGGTTCAAGCCTTCGATCCCGGAAGTTGCAAACGGCCGAACCGACCTCGGGGCCGCATCTAAGCGAAACATTTATTCAGCGCCCAGCTCTCGCACGATAGCCACCGAAGCCGATGCGCCGATGCGGTTCGCGCCTGCTTCCAGCATGGTTTGGACTTCTGCCAGCGTGCGAATGCCGCCGGAGGCTTTGACGCCGCAGCGCGCGCCGGCCACGCCGCGCAGCAGGGCCACGTCAGCAGCGGTAGCGCCGCCGGTGGAAAAACCGGTAGAGGTCTTTAGAAAGTCCGCCCCGGCCTGAATGGCAATCTCTGCGGCTCGAAGCTTTTCTTCCACGGTGAGCAAGCAGGTTTCAAGAATCACCTTCAGCAGGGCCCCATGGTGATGGGCGACGGTTGCCGCTGCGTGTACGGCGTGGTGGACGGCGTGGTGGTTGCCACTCTTGAGCTGGCCGATAGGGATGACCATATCCAGTTCGCGGACCCCGAACCGAGTCAGCGTAGCTGCTTCCTGGCGCAGGGTGGAAACAAGCGAAGCGCCGAGAGGAAAGCCGATCACGACGCCCACCGGAACCCCCGTGCCGGAGAGCAGCTTGACCGCTGTCGAGGCCCAGATGGGGTTGACCATGGCGCAGGCAAAGCGGTAGCGCATGGCCTCGTTGCAAAGGCTCTCGACTTGAGTTCGTGTAGCGTCAGGCTTGAGGAGCGTGTGGTCAATGACGCCGGCGAGCGACTGCCAGGTGGAAAGAGTTTGGTCGGTGAAAGCGGCTGCGTCGAACGTTCCGTTATCAAATTCCAGGTCGGAAACATTGATGGGGGTGATGGAGGCCATGGGTCGTGCTCCTAGCTGACGTACGCCGCTCTGTGGGGCCGGCTCGGCGGACGCGTTCCGGTAGATGAGTATAGTCCCTGCCGGACTCCGGGCCAAATCAATGGACGTGAAATTGATAGATCTGGTTGCTTGGAGCGGGCCCGATCCTGGATCCGGGTGAGGCTCGGCTTCGAAATGCTAGACTGGCCTTCATCCGGGGTGAACAGAAGGCTGATGAGAATTTCCCGCGCACTGATTGTTGGAATGCTGGCGGTCCCGGCATGCCAAAGCTTCGGCCAGCAGATCGAGGCGATGGTCCCCTCCGACAAGCCGCTCAACGGCCACCTTGTGCTGGTGTTTGCGAAAAATGACAAGGACGAGCCGCGCATGCAGCTCACAGAGGACTATCTCTCGGAACAGGGTTTCGGCGTCGATGTTAAGGACCTGCCGCCCGGCCAGCCCATCATTGTGGACGCGAAAACTTTCGGCTTCCCGCTGCGGTCGCTCACCGATCTGGCTGTCGGCGACTACTTTGTCCAGGCAGTTTTCAACGTCTATGAGGAGTTCCAAATCGCGTCCGGCAAGACCGTGTGGCTGCCGCCCGACAAGGGCGAAGGACAGCACTGGAACCTCAAACCCGGCAATCCCTTCAGCAAGCCGGTGAAGGTTCACTTCGATCCCAAGTTGCAGGTTGACCTCAAGCTGACGCTCGACCAGGTGATTCCGCCCATCGAGGGGACGGACAAGGACCCGGTGGTGATGGCAACCAAAGACCCCGGCGCCAAATGGCTGAAGTTCATGCGCTTCCGCAGCGAAAAGTTGAGCCGGTTCTGGGGCCGCGATGTCTTCCTTGGCGCGTGGATTCTGCTTCCCGATGGGTTCGACGAGCATCCGGACGCGAAGTATCCGCTGGTCGTCTACCAGGACCACTATCATGCGGGGATCGGCCCCCTCCCGTTTGTGACCACGCAGCCTGACCCCAAGACGCCGGGCGCGCGCCGCCTTTCCAACGGCTACAAGTTCTTTCAGGACTGGACCGCGGGACGGCTGCCGCGGGTGATCCTGATTTATGTGCAGAACGCCAACCCCTATTACGACGACTCTTACGACGTGGATTCGGCCAATGTAGGGCCCTATGGCTCGGCGATTAGCGAAGAGCTTATTCCAGCAATCGAGGCCAAGTATCGCGGCATTGGCCAAGGGTGGGCGCGAGCCACGTTTGGCGGCTCGACCGGCGGCTGGGAGGCCCTGGCGACGCAGATATTCTATCCAGACTTCTACAACGGCACCTGGGCCGCTTGCCCTGATCCCGTCGATTTCCATGCCTACCAGAACATCGACCTCTATAACGATGCCAACGCGTTCGTCCGCAAGGGCGACTTCGCTGAAATCCCCGTCACCGCCGACCGCAAACCAGACGGAACCATCATTGCCACCGCCGGAGGGGAATTTGCGTACGAATACGTGCTGGGGACGCATGGGCGGTCGACGGAGCAGTGGGATATATGGCAGGCTGTGTTTTCGCCTGCCGGTTCCGACGGCTATCCGGCAGACGTAATCGATCCAATAACTGGTGAAATTGACAAGAAAGTGGTCGATTACTGGCACGAGCATTACGATCTAACCGCGATTCTCATGCGCGACTGGCCTAAGCTTGGGCCGAAGCTCGAAGGCAAGCTTCATCTGGCCGTCGGCGACGGAGACACCTACTTCCTGAACAATGCCGTGCACCTATTGCAAAAGGAACTGGACGCGACGCGGAATCCTCATTCGGACGCGACCTTCCAATACGGCCCAGGGATGCCGCACTGCTACACCGGCGGCCCATCGGAGTACACCATGCAGCAGAACAACGCTGACTGGGTGCAGCGCATACTGCCGCTGATGGTGGACCACATGCTGGCCACAGCGCCGGCGGGCGCGGACACGAAATCGTGGCGATATTGAGGCCCGCCCGAGCCGCTGCCAAATCCGGGCAGGAAACAGAAAGCGATCATTCCGGATGGTCGGTGCCCATGAGGCAGATATCCGGGAGATTGCGGTAGCGCTCCGCGTAGTCCATGCCGTAGCCAATTACAAACAGGTTGGGGATGGAAAAGCCTACGTAGTCGGCTTCGATCTTTTCAATGCGGCGCGAGGGCTTGTCGAGCAGCGTAGCGATGCGCAGTGTTTTCGGATGCTGCTGCAGAAACAGCTTGCGCAGGTAAGCGAGCGTGAGCCCGGTGTCGAGGATGTCTTCGACCACCAGGACGTTCTTGCCCTCGATCGGTTCGTCGAGGTCCTTGATGAGCTTGACGGCGCCCGACGAGCGCTGCCCTTTGCCGTAACTGGAGACCGCCACAAAATCAAACGTTGCATCGGCCTGAATGGCGCGCGCAAGGTCAGACAGGAACGGCGCCGCGCCTTTGAGCACGCCGATCATGACCAGCTTTTCGCCATTCAGATCTTCGGTGATCTGCGCGCCCATCTCGCCAACGCGATCGGCAATCTGCCGGCGCGTAAAGAGAATTTCGTGTCCCTGGTAGGTGAGGGTTGACATGCAGACAGTATCCTCGACGGAGATGCGGCACGCCTAGAGCGGCTGTGCAAATCGAGGACAGAAATGGGGTTAAACCACGCCACCCATCGAATGGTCCGTGCTGCCGGCATAGATGGCGGTTCGGTAACGGTTGGACCCCGCCACGCGTCTATACTGAGGACGGGACTTGACGAGCACATGCTGCCTTATTTGAATGTTTTTGGATTTCATCTGCCGACCTTCGGCCTGATGCTGTGGCTGGCCGCCGTGGCGGCTGCGTTTGTAATGGACCGCAACTTCAAGCGCGCCGGAATCGATTCGGACGCCGTGGGGATGGTGGCCATTACCGCGCTTCTGGGCATTGTGGGCGCCAAGCTGTGGCATGTCATCGACACCCCGGCCGAGTTTCGCGCTTACGGGTGGCGGGTTTTGTGGGATTCGGCCGGGTTTGCGTGGTATGGCGGGCTCCTTTTCGGTATTTCAACTTTGATGTTTCAGGGCTGGTGGGCCAAGATCGGCATGTTGCGCACCCTCGACCTGGCCGCTCCGGCCGCGGCCATCGGCTACGGTATCGGGCGCATCGGCTGCTTCCTTTCCGGTGACGGCTGTTATGGCATTCCGACCACGCTGCCCTGGGGGATGAGCTTTCCCAACGGCATTGAGCCCACGTTACAGCGAGTCCATCCCACGCCGCTCTATGAATTGGCTGCCGGCCTGCTGATTGGACTCTGGCTTTGGCGCCGCGGCGGCAAGCCGCATGGCACCGGTTCGATTGTCGGCCAGTACCTTCTGCTGACCGGAACAGCTCGCTTCATGGTTGAATTTGTGCGCCGCAACCCAAAGATTATTTGGGGGTTATCGAATGCGCAACTGGCCAGTGCGGGGTCCGTGATCGCGGGGGTTGCCCTGGTTTGGTGGGCGGCGCGGCGTCCGGCAGTTGATCCCGATGAGGCGGCGATGGCGGCAGAGAAGGCAGCGTAAGGCCGATTACAAGCTTTACGATCCGACCCAACCGAGGCCACTTTGGGGCCATAGCGCTCCCTAAAAGCGTGACCTGCAACAGGTCGCCGCTTTTTGAACGCGAAAGGCGGAACTCTTTGGCTGCCGTTTCGAAGAAACGGGCGGAGCGGAAATCATGCACGCTCTCGCGAGATCGCAAGGCCATCTGCTCTTCAACTGAGAGGCTGGCGAAGGCGCGGGGTCTCGTGAGAAGAAAAAGAAGTCCCTGCTTTCGATTGCTTTTTCTCCAGGGGTCCTCAGGCCCTTGGTGGTATAGTCCAATTTTCAGAGAACGTTTTCCCGGGCTCTGGAGTCTCCCGGATGTCCTCTGGCGGGGCGGCTGCACCGGGCGATAACAATGGGATTCTAAATGAGGATAGGGATGAAGGCCATGCAGTTGTGTTTTGCAGCGGTCCCGGGGTCGGCCGCTTCATTGGGCGGAATGCTCCCGGCTCAGGTTCAGACTATCGTGCCCGCGCCGGTTCCGGGCGCGAAGCCGGTCATGGTGGAGCACATCAAGATTCACGGTACGGCGTTGGAGGGCAACCTGGAGGGAGATGCTGTCGATCGCGATGTGTTTGTTTTTCTACCGCCCAGTTACGAGAAGGACAAGCGTCGCCGATACCCGGTTCTATACGCGCTGCACGGCTACTCGATTGGCGCCGAGCAGTGGACGGATGAGATCCATGGTCCCCACAACTATGGAATCGCGAACAGCTTTGAGATCTATTCCGGCACGCATACCAGCGCCGTGGCTGACCGCTTTCAGAATCACGGGCTGCCGTTCTTCAGCAAGAGTCTCTGTTTTGAGGCCGGCTGCAAATTGGATGGAGCAGGAGAAACGCAATGATCGACCATTCACGTCGCAAATTCCTCAAGACTTCAGCCGGGGCCGCTTCACTTTGCTTGATTGGACACTCGGCAGGTCTGCAAGCCTTGACTGCCAATGAGTCCGAGCACCCTGCGAGCAGGCTGGAGCCCTTTTCGCTTGCCTCGGTTCGTCTCGGTCCCGGCATATTCCGCGAGCAGGAAGAGATCAATGCGCGCTATCTCGAATCCCTGGCGGTCGATCGGCTGCTGCATTCCTTCCGCATCACTGCGGGCATTTCATCGAGCGCGACGCCCTATAAAGGTTGGGAGGACCCGGCATGCGAGCTGCGCGGCCACTTCGCCGGAGGGCACTTTCTGTCTGCCGCCGCGTTGGCCTCGGCCAGTTCGGGAAACACAGTTCTCAAGAGCCGTGGCGATGACGTGGTCTCCGGCCTCGCCGCATGCCAGAAGAAGATTGGCAACCACTACCTGAGCGCGTATCCGCCTGAACTGTTCGAGCATCTGGCGCAAGGCAAGCCTGTTTGGGCGCCCTTTTACACCTACCACAAGATCATGGCCGGCCTGCTCGACATGTATCTGCAAACCGGCAACTCGGATGCTCTGCAAATTGCCGAAGGCATGGGCCAGTGGGCGCAGGAGTCTTTCGAGGGCATCAGTGCCGACCAGCGGCAGCGCATGCTGCGCACCGAGTACGGCGGCATGAACGAAGTGCTGGCCAACCTTGCCGCGGTGACGAAAAACGAGCGTTATCTTGACGCCGCGCACCTCTTCGAACAGCCCGGATTCCTTGATCCGCTTGCCGAGCGCCGCGACGAGTTGCGCGGCCTGCATGCGAACACCCATGTTCCCAAGATCATTGGCGCGGCCCGCATGTATGAGGTCACCGGCGACCGCCGCTACCGCGATATCGCGGAGTACTTCCTCGCCGAAGTGCTTACGGCGCGCAATTACGTCATCGGCAATACAAGCGAGGATGAACACTGGAAATCGCCCGCCGGACATCTTGAGGGAACGCTGGTGTGGACGAACGCCGAGTGCTGCGTGGCCTACAACCTGATGAAGCTCCAGCGCCACGTCTTCAGTTGGACCGGCGACGCGCGCTGGATGGATGAATATGAGCGCGCGCTGTTCAATTGCAGGCTCGGCACGCAGAACGCGCAGGGTCTGAAGCAGTATTTTTTCCCGCTCGCCGCCGGATACTGGCGCGCCTATGGCTCGCCTGAGGAGTCGTTCTGGTGCTGCACCGGGACGGGTGCCGAAGAGTTCGCAAAGTTTGCGGACACGATTTACTTCCGCCGCGGCAGCGACATCTTCGTCAACCAGTTCATTTCGTCAACACTCGATTGGAAGGACGAGGGCCTGATTGTCGAGCAGGTCACGCAATTCCCGCACGAGCAGGGCACGACGCTCAAGATCAAATCCTCGCGGCCGGCACTGCGCACCGTTCATGTGCGCATTCCGCGCTGGACGACCGAAGACGCGCAGGTGAAGATCAACGGCCGCCTGATCGAAGCAATGGCCGATCCGGGATCGTACCTGGCCCTGAGAAGGATCTGGCAGGACGGGGACACGGTTGCCGTAAGCTTGCCCATGGAATTGCGTCAGGAGCGGTTGCCCGGCGACGACTCTGTGACTGCCGCGCTGTATGGCCCGCTGGTGCTCGCTGCGGATCTGGGGGCTGCTCCGCCGGATGAAGATTTCCGCATCATTCACGGCCGTGACACGGTGCCGAAGAAGCTTCCCGGCGCATCGCCGTTGCCCAAGGTGGCTGCAGCGCCGGGCGCGAACACGAAGCAATGGGTTAAGGTCGAATCCGCGGCGGCGCTGCATTTCACCGCAGCCAGCGAGGGCGCAAAATACGAACTGATGCCGATGTATGAGATTGGCGATCAACGTTACTCGGTCTATTGGCAGATGCAGACACCCAACAAGCAGAGCTAAGGCTGGATTGCTTTCGGCTCGTACGCGCCGCCTTTCACCAGGATATCGAGGATCTCCTTCGATCGCGCGGAACATGCATGTGCCTTGAGTGGTGTGAAGTTGTCGTGCTCGGAGTCGATGATGGGCAACGGTTCCCTGGGCCCCGGAATCTGGTTGAGCATCGTCCACACCCCGGCGGGCGGTGAAACTGTATCAATGAGTCCAAAGCCGGCAAATACCGGGGCCTCGATGCGCGAAGCAAAATTTACGGTGTCGAAATAAAGAGCGGTCTTCATAGCGATCGGGTCGGTCGGCGGCCAGTTGGGATAGCCGGCCTTGCGGCCATGCAGGTCGGCGTTAGTATCGGCGCCGGCCGGAACACAAACCAGGGCCGCGGTGATCTTATCGGGCCGTAGTCCGGCGAGCGCAAGACTCTGCATGCCACCCATGCTGCCGCCGGTGAGGACGATGGTTTTTCCATCCCAGTCAGGCCGGGTCAGCAAATAGTCGAGAACGCGCGAGTCGCGCAGGTACATATTGAGGAAGTACGATTTTTCGCGGTCGGTATTGCCGATTGATTGATAGGATGGCGGGATATTTCCGGTTGGATCGGATGGCAGCTTGTCGTGTGAGTCAACGTTGAGAACCAGCCATCCCTCTTGAGCGCGGAGCGCATCGGCATGAGCATTGAGCGCATAAACGCCCGCATATTGCAACTGAATGACCGCAGGGAACTTGCCGTCGCCGGCGGGTTTAGCCACGTAGCCGTGCGCCTTCGATCCGAGGGCGTCCAGCAGGAATATGCTCATATCAACGCCCGGAACATCGGTTTGGACCGGCGTGAGGACGGGATTGATTGGGACTTTGGCCTGCGCGGCGAGCTTGGCGTCCCAAAATGTGTCGAAGTCATCGGGGCGCGGTGTCGAGAGCCCGAGTTTCGTCGGCGCCACAGCCGCGCCGACAGCGTAAAGCCCGTTGTTGCGGCCGGTGTTGCCCCCTATGAATGCGGGCATTGAGCTGGCGGGCGTTGTGACTGCCGGGATTCCGGAACCTGAAGTCGAGGCTGCCGCTGCCGGGGCGTCTGCGCCGGTGTCGAGGTTCGCATACGCTTCGATGGCGACGTAGATCATCTCAGGCTGGTCGCCTGGGATCTCGATCTTGTCCGTGCCGGAGGAGAGATCGAGCTTGCCTTCCTTCAGGACAACGGCGTTGTTGCGCCGAATGGTCCACTTATAGGCGTATATAGGAGTCATAGGCCCGGGCGCAATAGTCCAGCCGACGGTTTCTCCTACTTCGTAGATGCCGCTGGCGTGATAAGGAGTGAAGGTGAGCTGCTGCGGGATCGGGCCATGTTGCGCGCAAGCGAAAGTTGCGGCGAACAGGACAGCAAATAAGGGGTGAAGCCGGATTCGAGTCATGAAAAGTCTCCGAAACGGAATTGGAGGACCAACATAGTTTATATATCTCACCGTGTGTCCTGCGAAGGATGAATGCACGGTTGTAGATGGGACTGATGCGGAGAGTGAAGACCGATACCGGGTGGGATGGTTACCCGGCGGCCTACACGACAAATGGCAAGGTAAAGCCTGGCATGGTGATCGTGGGTGGTAAGGAAGTTAAACACGAGACCGGGGGTTAGCCGTTGCGGTACTACCAGGGCTCCAGGATCGTGTTTGAATCCCTGGGAAAAGCCACACCCGCCAGTGCCGAGGATGCTCGGAAAAATAAAAAAAAGCAGTTGTCAGTGGTGAAGGACGCGGTCGAGTTCGGCAGCAAGCTGGTACTGGTGGACCCAGGTCGGAAGCTGCTCTCTGAGGAACTAAAGAAGTTCCTGAAAGACACAGCGGACAACGGCGCTCTCGAAGCCGCCGACGTCTACCGGTTGGCGTGTGACGAGTTCCTGCTGGTGATCGGGCGCCAGTATGTAGACGAGGTTGTCCACTCCGATGTCACGAGGTTTCAGGTAGCCCTCCAGAAGCGCGGGATGAGAGCACGCACGGTGAAGAACCGGCACACCAGTAGAAATAGAAATGGCTTACCAGGCACGCACCCAGTCGACGGGGAGCGTCTACGCGGTCTCTTTGTCAGCCTTCCCAGAATAGCAGAACCTCAAGTCCTACGAGTCCGCGATGCAGACTGGATAGTTGCGGCGCCCGAAACTCTTTTGAATCGGTTTCGCGTTTTGCATCAGATGCTCGAATAAAGTATCACCGAGGAGTCAGGCGTCGTCAGACACCTTTCGGGGGATTTTCGCGGCGAGCTCGCGGTCACTTCAAATTACAAACTGGTCAATTCCGAGTTCAGAGCTTCAACGAGGAGTCGGGCATTTTCCACCTAGGAGTTAGTGCTGATTTGAAGTACCTCCACAAAACATTGACAAACAAGAAGTTATCCACAGATAAAACGCGTAGGTAAAGATGTGCTTTTAAGGATAGAGCGTCGGCTTCGATCTGAATTAGGCTCTACAAATCGTGAATTGATCGATCGTTGGGACGCTGCTCCAGATACTTGTTTGACGCTGCCTGTACATTTCAACGACCTTCGCGCATCGTCAGAATGCGAACAGCGCAGACTTGCAGAACACCCTCTGCCAACAGACTTGTTGCACCCGAATGTTCTGGCCGCCGAGTACGATTGCGGCGTCGCTTTGAGCCAAATCATCCGCAACACTTCATGAGACACTGGACGGACTTCAGACGCTAGAAGAGTCGGCCGCCTCGACTATAGGACAGCCATGATACGCAGATTGCTCGCTTGCCTCAGTCTCTCGTTCGTTCTGGGTACTGCCGTTCCGGCCGTTTGCGCCCCCCTCAGTCGCAGCCCGTCTCGCGCATTACCGAGCCGATTGACGACAACATTCGTGTTGTTCTGAAGGGCAGCGTCCACCCCCTGGCGCAATCCCAATTCGACAAGGGCGCGGTGATCCCGTCGATGCCGATGGGGAGGATGCTCCTGGTGCTGAAGCGATCTGCAGCCCAGGACAAGGCGCTGGCCGCGGCGATATGACGGAGGAACGCAGATCGGCCAGGGCAACATCGCAAGCGGCTCGGCGCAACTGACCCTCAACTCACTCAACGTAGGAATACACACCATTACCGCAAGCTACGTGGGCGATACCCTCAACGAGGCCTCGAACACCGCCAGCGGAGTTGAACAGGCAGTTACCGGACAGACCTTCTTCACAGTGATCGCTGCCTCGGGGAATGTCCCCCAGTCGTCGGTTGTGAGCCTGACCTTGGAGTAGATCCGCAGCGCTTCTTACAAGGGTGATCGGGCGGGGGCAACGCGTGTTCGCCTGAAGATTCCTTCAACCTTCACGCCGACCAAAAATTCGAATCGCTCAAACCGGCTCGAAAACTTCTTTTGAAAGAGTTGTCGATCATCAGGATGTTATGACCGCCGAGTTCGCGTGCGGCGCGGTATGACCACAATTTATCCCAAATCTCCTCTGAGGCGGCGCCAAAGCTTGGACGCCCGTAGAATCGCCAGCCTCAGCACTAGGAAGGTTATGACACGCAAATTGCCAGCTTGCCTCAGTCTCTTGTTCGTTCTCAGTTGCGCCGTTTCGGCCACCGCTGTGAACACGCCGCAGCCGCAGTCGCAGACGGTCTCACGCATCACCGAGCCGGTCAACGACAGCCTTCGCGTTGTGTTGAACGGCAACCTACCGCGCCAGATCAAGTTAAAAGGCCAAGTCGACCAGGGAGCAGTACCTGCGTCCATGGCGGCGTCACGACTCTTTCTGGTGCTCAAACACAGTCCCACGCAGGCGGTGCGGGAGTACATTGATTCACTCCAGAACGAGAGCTCGTCGAACTATCACAAGTGGCTCACGCCGGAAGAATTCGGCGCCAGGTATGGTCCCTCTGACCGGGATCTGAAAACCATCACTGACTGGCTGGCGTCTCACGGATTCACGGTCAACCGGGTTGCGAAAGCGCGCGATTTGATCGAGTTCTCGGGCACGGCTGGGACGGTGCGAGAGGCGTTTCACACTACGATCCACAGCTATTTGTCGAACGGGGAGACGCATTTCTCCATTGCCAACGATCCGGAGATTCCGGCGGCGCTGGCTCCGATTGTGGCAGGGATGACCAAACTTAATAACTTCAAACCCAAGCACAACATCGTGACTGGCAAGTCGGCCAGGTGGAACGCGGAAAAAGGTCAAGACAGTGACATCACCTGGATCGATATCAACCTCAATACCGACCTGTATGTGGTTCCGGCCGACGCGGCGGCCATCTACAACACACCCAATGCACAGCTCAATCCTGCCTATACCGGCCCGACTTATGACGGAACTGGCATCACGGCAGGCATAATAGGTGCCTCAGATATCAACATGCAAGACGTGGCCAACTATCGCGCCTTGTTTCTGAATGACACGAATCCCGCGCATCTGCCCAACGTGATTATTGACGGCAACGACCCGGGATTTCCGAACTCGGATGACACATTCGAGGCGCTCCTCGACAATGAACTTCTCGGGGGAATTGCACCGGGCGCAACAACTAACTACTACACGGCCGCTGACACTTGGGTCCAGGACGGCCTTGACCTGGCGATTTCCCGCGCCCTGGACGACAATGCGGTCAGCATCATGAGCGAGAGCTTCGGTTACTGCGAATTGTTAATGGGACAAGCCGATAACCTGGCATATTATCAAGCCTGGGAACAGGCGGCCGCGCAGGGCATCTCGGTGACCGCTTCCTCGGGTGACACAGGCGACGCGAATTGCGATGCGCAAAGCGAGGGGGCTGCCGGTTTTGGGCTCACAGTCAATGGGTTTGCCTCCACCCCGTACAACGTTGCTGTCGGCGGAACGGACTTCACATTCCTGTCCTCGAATTATCCTTCCTCGTTCACCCAATACATGAACACGAGCGGCGGAGGCGTGGCTCCCTATTATGGTTCAGCCAACGGTTATATCCCCGAAACGGTGTGGAATATCTCCACGTTTCCCAACGACACGATTGCGAACAACCAGTATGACGGGGAACCCATTGTAGGCAGTGGTGGCGGCGTGAGTTCGTGTGTTATTCAAGCAAACGGCGGCTGTGTGAGCGGCTATCCCAAGCCTGCTTTCCAGGCTAGTCTCACCCCAGTCGATGGCGGTCGCGATGTTCCCGACGTGGCTCTTTTCGCGGCCTCTGGCAGCAACCATTCAGCTTCGGCCGTATGCGTGGACAGTACGGTGAGTTCGTATTCTCCAGGCACCGATTGCCAACTCGTCAATGCAAGGCAAGCGGCGCCACGATCATCTCTGGCGTCGGCGGGACCTCCGCGTCAACCCCAGCTTTCGCCGGCATGCTGGCGCTCATCAGCCAGTCGCTCGGCGGTGCCCGTCTCGGCAATCCCAACCCAGCCTTGTACAACCTTTACCAGCCCTCTGGGCCCTCTGGACCGATATCAACCGCATTTAACGATGTCGGTGTCGGCAACAATTCCGTGCCCTGCATTGTTCCATATAAGGGTTGCGAAGTGTTGGCGAATGGCGACTTGTATCTCGACGGCTACAACGCCGTAACGGGGTACGATCAGGCCACTGGTCTGGGCAGCGTCAACGCGGCAAACTTGCTCACCGCCTGGCCAACAGCGGTCTTTACTCCCTCCAGCATCCCGGTTTTCATGCTCGGAACAAACCAGGGCAACGAAAGCTCCGCCCCGCGTACTGCCGCCCACGGCACCCTTCTCGACTTCCAGATCGACGTCAGCCCTGTTTCAGGAAACATGTTAGGAAATGTAACCCTAGCGTCCTGAGTCTTAAATAATTGTCATAAATAGACGGCTTTCAGCATCGAATACATTAGAGGGTATCGATGCGTTTCGGTCGTCCAGTAGCGGTTGTCACGGTCCCTGCCGAAGAGCATTTGGAACTTGAGACCTGGAGCCGGCGGCCCAAGACCGCGCAGGCTCTGGCCCTGCGGTCAAGGATTATTTTGCTCGCCGCACAGGGCGGCAGCAACAAGTCGATCGCGCTGAAGCTTTCAACTACCCCGCATACGGTGGGTAAGTGGAGGAAGCGTTTTGCCAGTTTCGGCCACGAAGGTTTGTTGGACGAACCGCGCCCAGGCACATCGCGCAAGTTGAGCGGCAAGCAAGTGGAGTCGGTTTTGGCACGCACGCTGGAGAGCCAGCCTG
>Ga0302320_10000883_pt1 | contig 71484 bp, 60 predicted proteins | sample Bog_T0_3_FD_202130 | JGI IMG/M metagenome (GOLD analysis project Ga0302320, IMG submission 202130) | Peat permafrost microbial communities from Stordalen Mire near Abisko, Sweden - Bog_T0_3 | ecosystem: Environmental > Terrestrial > Soil > Wetlands > Peat | place: Sweden: Abisko, Stordalen Mire... | reverse complement strand
TAAGCCGAACATCAATCCCTGTCGTCACATTCGACCGCCCGATCTTCGACTCCTCGATTCCGAGTGTCATCAGCGGTAACTACAAGGGAGCGAAAGAGGCGACGCGGCATTTGATTTCTCACGGCTATAAACGAATTGTCTGTATGGGGATGAAAGGTGAAGATTCTCTTTACACCAATAAGGAAAGAATCCGCGGCTATCGAGTTGCCATGCAAGAGGCAAATCTCACGCCGAAAATCGATGTCTCCATTACAAGCTACGAGTCGGTCGTTCTTGCGCTGAAGGCCTATCTCTATGGGACGAACCCGCCCGATGCGATTTTTGCGCTGCGAAATCTTGTAACCATCTATAAGAACAGCTGTTCCTTCCACGAAGTCTTGTCCTCGCCATCCGAGGCATCGGTTTCCGCCCAATATTTCTTTTTTAGAATCCATTCGCCGGCATGAGTTCTACCTTTAATCGCCGTCTGATCAAGCTCCGTGGCTGTCAGTTGGTCGAAGTAGCCAACAAACTCAATTGAGTGCCCTTCATCTGTAAGGTGGCGATGGAATAGAAGTGGATCCTTTATTGCACTGCCAGAAAGAAATAGTGAGAGAGCAGACAGAACACATGACTTTCCACAATTGTTCTCGCCAATGAGGATGAGGAGATCATCCCAATCAAGGTCCAGACTTTGAATTGCTTTGAAATTGCGGATCGTAAATTTGCGCAGTCGCATCTATCGGCTCCATGCAGCAAGAAAATCGAGACGCGATGAGCATACATTAACTATGCGACAATGCAACGACAATCTATTGCCACGTTCCCATCACTGCGGCTTCAAGCGCGTCCTGCCTCGTCTTGACCCACGGCGCGTAGTGCTTTTGCGTCGTTTTGATCGAAGTATGCCCGAGCAGTTGGGAAACGGTTTCGAGAGAGACCCCATTTTGCAATAGATCGACCGAGAACGTGTCCCGGAGCCGGTGTGAATGGCCATCCGCTACACCAGCCATGTTGTACACGAGCTTGAGCCGTTGCTGCCATTCGGTGATCGCGCTTTTCGGTTTTCCGACCTGCCGATAGAAGAAATACTCATTCCCCTCGTCGCAATCGGCCAACGCTTGAACGACATGTTTCGGTAGCGGCACCCACACCGGATGCTTCGTCTTTTCTTGTCGGAGGAACAGCTTTCCGTCGTTCAATTTATCGCGACGGAACATCACTGCGTCTGAGATTCGGATGCCGGAATGCCGCATAAGCAGGATCAGCGCCTTCAATTTCTTTGGCGTCTCCTCCGGGATCTTCGGATGAGCTTCGCGGATTGAGTCCGCGGCCCAGATTATTTTCTCCATTTCCTGATCGGTAAACGGGAGCGTGGGATCGTATTTCGCCGGCGCCATTTTCACCAGTCGCGCCGGACTCTTTTCGATCCACTCCGCATCGACGCAGAAGGAGAAGAACTTCCGCACCATCTCCATTCTTTTTTGCGCGGTGATCGCTGCGAGCTTCCACTCCTTGCGCATGGCCCGGATTTCATCCGGGGTGATCGAGCCTACCGGCCTATCGCCAAAAAGCGCCTGAATCTCAGCGCCGACGTGGCGATACTTCCTCATCATGGCGTCTGAGAGCTTCATTGCTTCGCGATCGCTGAGGAAGCTGTTCACGGCGTCTCGGGCCGACTTTACGACGACAGTGCCGTCTACTTCCCAGTCGCGCACCAAGCGCGCCGCCGCTTCCCAATTGGTGAGGTCAAGAGACTTCCGAATTTCTTCCCCGCGCAGAATCCCTTGAACCCAGATTGGACAGAAACACTTCGCCTTCCGGGATATGCATTTGCATTTGGCGCGGTGCCTCCGGTAGATCGTGAGCATGAAATATTTTAGTACACCAGAAGGACGCCATTCTACTTTAATCTATAAACCACTGATTCTAAATACAATCGTATGGTGCCGGGAGGGGGGGTCGAACCCCCATGACCGCAAGGGTCGGCGGATTTTGAGTCCGCTGCGTCTGCCAATTCCGCCATCCCGGCTCGTTGAGTCTAAGCCTTTATTTTTCAATCAAGTACGTCATTTTTTCTTTGCCCTTCGGTTGGGCTTAGAAACCCTGGTCGCCGATTTAGTCGCCACCACTTTTTGCGAAAAACTTGCCAACCTATCAACAGCGTTCTGATTGTGATCGGGAGCCAAGTGGGCGTACCGCATCGTCATTTGAATTGTACGATGTCCCATCAGTTGTGCAACAGTGCGGATATCCACGCCCGCCATCACCAGCCAAGAGGCGAAAGTGTGCCGGTTACAGTGCCAGGTGTAGTCTTCAAGCCCCGCTTTTTCGACCGCGGGTTCGAACCAGTCGCGAGCATCGAACAGCCGGTCTCCCTTGGTATTGAGAAACACGTATCCTTTTCCGCTGCCCTGCGCTTTGAGGGTACGAAACGCCTCGAAGGCTATGTCGTTCAAGGGGAGTGGCGGCATCTTCTTCCCTGACGTCTTTTTGCGTGTGATCTGGCGCCTCTCAAACGACACGTCGCGCCAGGTGAGGCCGAATTGTGCACTCGAGCGCATCCCCGTATGAATAGAAATCAGGAAAGCTGGGAGATAGTGAGGCCAGAATTCCTTTATTACAGCAATTAGGCGCTCGTCTTCCTTTTCTTCTCTTTTCAGATAACGAATGTGTTCGTTGTCCTCATCCTTTCGCTTGATTCGTGCGGCAGGATTCAAGTCAATCTTCTGGTTGTCCACTCCTACCCGAAAGATCAAAGAAAACGCGGCTTGATATCGGTTGCGGGTCGCCGGTGTCCATTTACGTTTGTCGGCCTGATCCAGCAGCCATTTCACTATATCCTGCTTGATAATCTCACGCGCTAAACGATGGTTGAAGTCGGGACCGATGAGGTGGAGTTTGATTTCTAACTGATGTTCGTTGCGAGGGCCATTTTCTTCGCGCGAGTGGAGAAGGGCGTCTTTTGCGAGATCCTCAAATGTGATTTTGTCTTTTTCCGTGCGGATCTTCTCCGGCAGTTTCTTCTTCAGCAGCTTTTCATGGCGCCTCTTGGCCAAGAGGTCGACTGCGTCGCCATGCCTGCCCGCCGTTTCCTGGTGCCGTTTACCATCTGCTCCGGTGTAGCGAATGAACCACTTCCCCGAGTCCTTGACTTTCTCAAAAATTCCCCGCTCTATAACAACCACTTTGGCCGAATCCTTAGTCGGTTCCCCTGCTGACCCGTTATTCTTTCCCATTTGGTTCACTTTCTGGTGCGTTGCTTAATTCAGGAAATAAGACGACCTTCGCGACCAGCATCACTGAATGAAAATTGCTGCTGACTTCCAGTGACCTGCCGCGCATCTCGACAACTTCAACCGCGATCTGCCCCGCACTAGCTGCATTCTTCTTGTTCTTCTGGGAGACCCAGCTGATGCGTGTATTCGACGGAATTCCAAGTGGGGTGCACCATTCCATCGGAACGGTTTTGGGGAGTGCTCGAGGAGTCTTGTCTTTCTTAAAGCCCACGATCCTCCACTGCAGGGTCTTGAGACGTAGGCCACGGACAGTGTCGATGAGCGCTCTGCCGAATTGGGCGTGTTTTGGATCCGCCAGGACAAAGAGTTTGTCGCTCCGACGAACTCCGTAGGCATAGGCGGATACTGCGGTGCGCACCACGTCAGGCAATTGCTGGGCTGTTTTAATCAACTCGCGACCGATTGTAACGGCTTTCCGAAAGTCATCTTCTGTTGGAATTGGCGGGACCTTTTTGCCCGACCCGGCGTACGAGACGAAGTGATCGTGAACAGCAGTTCCCGAGAGAGCCTCCAGGTTTTTACGGATTCGCTCTACCATATCCGGATCGACCTCGAGATCGACTGCGCAAGTCTCGTCGCCGCAACTGTCTCGCACCATAAATCCACCGTATCTAGCGAACCATTGCTCGTCGTTCAAAAGCTTTTCCGAGAGAGGCACCGATTGCAAAGGCAACTGCAGATTATCGATACGACTTTTAGGCCCTCGGCGTCGCGTTTTTACTGCGTCCACTGATTTGTTGGTCATGCTTTCTTCGCTCAGTTCTTCGGCAATCTCAGCTTCATCGAATAATCTTCGCGATTTGCAACTTCGATCGGACTTGATAAGCCTAGATTCTGTTGGAATAGCCACGGCGAAATGAGGATCTCTACCTCGTCTATTGATATCGGCAGGCGATCTGCTTTTTTAGAGCAAAGTTGTTCAAGATGATTCGACCGAATCCAAAAAGGTGTGGCCCCTGTGCCAAATTCCTACTTCGTGTTGGTTGCTCATCGCACCGGACCCCGATCCGGATCGCGACTCGGATCGGGTGCCAGGTGCAAGGTGAAATGTTGTGCGGCAACGTACGCCGTTCTGAAAATCAGTCGCACTCAAAGATGTTGTGATTGATTTCGTCCATTTCGGGAACTGTTTCTTCTTCCGAGTCGCGAAGCTCTAGATCTGCATCAAGCTCCATCTCGTCAGAGAAGTCGAACGAGTCATCATCCCAGAACGCGTCAGCTGCGGCGCGACCGCCATTTCTCTCGATGATCTTGTCTATCACTATTGCTGCCAATCGAAGCTGAAGAGCTGAATCTGCTGGGACGCACTCCTTTTCTCCTTTTTGATTTCCCGGTCGAAATTCATCTATGTTTCCCATCCACGTGTCCTTTCGTGTTCGTTGCCTTTTTCGAAGCCAACTTCAACTCGATGGTGACACGAAAGCTTGTGTCAGAACCCGCAGATGCCTAAGGCAATGTTTCAGATTTCGCACATTCGGATTTAGAGACCCTTCTGAATCACGATGCGTCGGGCGGCTTGCTAAATCTTCGATCACGCACGCGCACGAAGATCCGATCGATCTCGAGATCCATGGCGAGCGCTGCCTTGAGCAACATGGTGAGATTGCTCGAATAGCCTTGTTCAGCGCGGCATACCTGTGTTCTGTGCCTGGCGACCCTGCTGGCGAGAACGTCCTGTGAAATTTTGCGCCTTAGACGCAAGCGGCGCATAAACGCACCGATCGTTCTTCGGATTGAAGCGCGATCCGGCGTCGGATCAAACGCGTAGTAAACGACGCCTAAATGCCGACCGCAGCGACGGCATACACCTGCTGCCACGTTGTCCCCAGTTGCACTTGCGTACTGACAAAGTTTGCAGTGGGGGCAGGTTGCAGTCTCTCGGATAAGAAAGGATGATGCGTCTGAAAACATAATTCTCCTCGGATGGGTGGTGGTCTGGGACCTCAGACAGAGCCGTTTGATCAGATGGATTTTGACGGGAGGTTTCGGAAACGCACTTCACGATGCGCAGTTCAGAAGGCCGCAGGCAAGCCAATCTTTGGTTGGTTAACCGTCTCGGAGTTTTGCGAGCACAGAGCAGTTCGAGCTAATGATGACGCGACCGCGCCGTTGTTGATGCCCTCCCCATTTCACACTTCGAAATTTCTCCGAATGATGGAAGCAAAGAGCGCGTAGGGTCACTCTGAATGTGATTCAACTCACAAAAACGGCCGACTCTGAAAATTTCTGCGAAGTTGCCGATACAAAGGATTTACACGATCTGATCTGAATGAAACGCTTCTGATTGCCGTAAGCAACGATCGCAATTCGACCAGCGGACGTCGAAGTGCGAATCGCCGAGTAACGCATTGCTTCGATTCGAGGCTTCGAATGTCGAGGGCGTCTAATCGCAGCAATTCCGATTGGCCGCGGAAAGCTTTGGCGAAGTCAGCTGGGGAGTAAGTGAAATGGCGAGCACCGCAGTCGGGATCGGTTCTGGTCCCGCGCATGACTATAACGAGCTCTTGGCGATGCTCAGTTCAAAGAAGCTCGACTCTGTGTATAGCGAGTTCATGCAACTCACGAACGCGCCGCCAGACCTCAAATGCCTGCTCATCGTCGCCGGCAATCTGCACCATACCTTCAAGAAACTACGTACATGGCGCCAGATCGGCCCTTTTAAGGGCTGGCCACTGTTGATGCGCTATCTGTGTCTCCATTCCAAGAAAATCCAGCAGCAATTCGGACCGATCGTGAATCCTCCTCCGCCGACGGGCAGCCAGACCGCTCATGATTGGTTGAAGAAAACGTTTCGTGGTGAATTCGAGGACCGTCCGCTCTACATAATGTTGTGTTGCACGCATCTCGGCCTTGAGGTGCGCTATGGCGCGCTGCAGCTCCAAATCTTGTATGCACGATCGGAGGAAATCCAGTCTGCCGTTACCGCGGCGGCCAAGCCAATCCCAATACCTTCGCGGTCAGGCAAGAAAGCAAACGCGACAAGAATTGCGCGTCACCCGGAAGACTATGCGCTCGCGGTGCGAGACCTTAGCGGTTCAGGCTTTAGGCCCCTCCTCGCCCATTTGAACCCGGAGCAGTCGCCGGCAAACTTCGTGCGCGCGCCTGGAGTTGGGACATTCCCGACCGGTCTCGGCTACCCCGACCGCTTTCGTCGAATTGTTCATTATTGCGATCGGCGCCACGGAGCGAGGCAAGGACACTCTGGCCATAGTGGCACGCGCGGGCCATCGCTGCGTGAGACTTCCTATCCTGAATATGTTAGCTTCGGTGATTTTCGGTTTGGGCTCACGATCGAGACCGACGGAGAAGATGGAAAGACCCAGGTTAGCCAACAGGCTGTTCAGGACAGATCAATCACCGAATTGAATGCTCTCGAACTCGGGCTCGATCCCCAGGAACTCAGCGGTGGAACCGTCGTGATACTCAACGAAGTTCCTGGCTCCGCAAGCACTGAGGAATCCGTTCAGAGAGCGCGCGCCCAAACCCGATCATGGGAGATAGACAAAAGCAATTTCGTCTGGAGTGCGCATGCGCTGCGGATCGTTGAGGTCAAAGCCGTGCTCTTCCCCGCGCTCCTAAAGGCTCGCGATGAAAAGAGCATCTCAAATGAGGACCTCGCTGCAGCGGCGATCATTGCCGTGGCTATCGACACCGGCCGCGATCTCGACCGAATTCTCCAACTTAAATTCGAGTCACTTCCTGAATCTGAGTTCGTCTTTCAGCTTCCCAGCCAAACGGATCCGGGCGGATGGTGGAGCTGGCACACGATCGGACCGCTCTACAAGTCGGAAATCAATGAGCCTCTCTTTAAGTCGGAAGACAGGGCGAGCCAACTGCGCTTCCGCGCTGCACCCCTGGTTCGGGATCTTCTGCTCAAGCACAAAAAGCGCCAGAAAATCAGGGCCGGCGGAGACGCCTTTCGCAGTGAAGAAGTCGGGGAGTGGGTAAAGGCCTGGATCGCGAAGGTCGATCATGAACATCGCATCACGCTCAACCGCCTCTCCCACCTGCGGGCAAACGAACTCCATCGCATCACCGGAGGCGAGCGGGCTTTGGCCTGCCTGGTGCTGGGCGTTCCGATGACGGCCGCAGCCGTCGAGCTTCATTACATCGTGCTCGGAACTCGGGTGGCGACGGAGCTCTTTGACCAAAGCAGCCGGGCCATCTGGGGAGATCTGTGTGCGGTTAAGAGTAGCCTCAATGACGATTCGGACCAAGATAACTATTCTGGGTGCCGGGCATTCCCCACCCGGGCGGCCGTGAAGCACACAGTGCGGTGGCTGCGGAATGGAAGCCGTCATTTTTTCCGGATCGATCCGAAAGAATTCAATCCGCTGAGGCACAGGCAGTATCTGAATCGCGCGGTTCTCTATCTGGTCTGGCACCAATTTTTCACTTTCGGCACCCGTGCTATCTGCGATGCCTATCTGGAGAAAGATGAATTCACGAAAGGCTCTGATGTCGGCATCCTGAGCGACAAAGATTTTGCGGATGGCTATAAGACTCGGATCATCTGGGCAAATCAAGCTTTGCGGGCTCACATGAGCGCAGTGGAAGGAAGACTAAAAGCAACCGCTAAGAGATTGCGGATCACAGGCAGTCTTCCCCAATCTTCTGTCTGGTTCCTTGACACAAAAACCAAGACGAAAACTAAGACGAAGGCAATAGAGATTACACCAACAAATATCTCTCGTGTTCTTGGTGCGGAGTTCCCGTTTCCGGTGAACACGCCGCGTAAAGTCATGCGCAATCTTCTGCGCGAACGCAGGGTCTCGCACGAGCAAGCCGAAGCCTACATGGGCCACTGGTCGCATGGTCGCGAGCCCTGGTCCTCATACTCAAGCTTCGAATTCGATCGTTTCCTGTCAACTCTCAAAGCCACAATCCCTGGCTGTCTAAAAGATCTTGGATTCACGTCGTTTCCCAAAAAGGAGAAGGCATGATGGGAGCCGCACCTTGCGACCTTGCCGGCGTTCTCGCCAATTGCCCGGATCCTGCCGCATCTCTCCTTCTCGCCGGAGCTCCCGCTGTCATCCAGCCAAATCAGGTCAGCGCGGTTGAGCAATTTCTGATCCAGAACGCCCCGGCCGGGACCTGCCTCGATACGTTGCTCGGCGAGTTCTACACAGCGCTCGGACAGGTTAGTCCCGCTGCCGCGACGAGGCACGTACCGAAGACAACAGTCAGCTATCCAACGACCCCGAATCCCTTTGCCGCCGGCGTGACGAAACCAGATGCCATCTACAGGGAGGCTTCCAAATGGTTTCGAGAGCGGCTGTCCGACTGGAATCCACTCGACAAATTGCAGGCGTCTGCTGAAGACACGGCAGGCTGTCTGAAGATGTTTCTGATCTCTGCAGTTCTCCAGTTTGAGATTCTTCATGTCGATTCCATCGCGGCGCTCATCCTTTCGCTTCAAAGGAATTGCGCACACAATTCAGATCGCACACTCGCGCTTCATCGCACGCTGACAGCGGTGCCGATCGCGTACCATGCGGGATCGAGTGAATACTCCGAGGCGCGGCTCTTCGTCGCCGGGGGAACCTCGAATGATCTACTGAAAACGTTCCTGCACCATCCCAATCGCGGCCAGGTGCTCGGCAGCGTGGCCAGAGCGACGACACAGCCTATCGTCGACGGAATGCTAGACCGCCTTGAAGGAAACGTCGCGGAAAGCTACCGTCTTCCAGCCTCCATTAGATTCCCGGAACTTATCAAGGCTGCCCGCAGGATAGCCGTTCTGCACATGCCTCCAGCCGTAGTTGCGCATCGGAGTCGCGAATATCGATCACATGGTCTACGCCTGGATGTCCTGAAGCGTATCGGTGACTACAGTCCGGCACCTCTCGAACGGGCGCCTGCCGCAAGACAGGCCGAAATGTCATTCGATCCGGATCCCGGCCGGCCCGGGCCGGCGCCTCCCTGGATGACTGCGTTGCGAGCGGCTGTCCAAAGAAACAAAGTCGACAAGGCTGCCCTGGGTCGGATGGCTAAGGACCCGGACCCGATTGCCCGTTGCATGGGCCAATATGCGGGATCCCTGAAGCAGAAGCCCTCGAGTGTGCACAAGAACATCTTCCTGATCGCGAATCGGCTGATGCCCCGGTTTGAGACCACAGACCCCGCGGACGTAGTCGAAGAAACCTGGGAAGAGGTCATCGAGCAGGTACTCGACGAGGATGAGTTCTTCCGGAGGCCGGATGTTGCCGATTCCGACACGCGGCGGCGACGCGGCCACTCGCAATCCCTGCTTAGGGCATTGCACAGCTTTATCCGGTTCCTGGGACGGGGCAACAAAGACTTCACCGCGTTGCATGACAGGGTTCCCGCAGCTGGACCAATGCGCGTCGATGCGAACCTGGTGACCGTCGATGAGTACAAGGCAGCACTGCGATGGCTTGGCAGCGTCGAAGTTTATCCGGATGCGGAGATGATCGAGGCTTCTCGTGCGGCGCTGATTCTGGGGTACCGATGCGGGTTAAGGCGCGCCGAATCCGGGTATCTTCGCCTTGGAGATTTTGATGACGCCGACTATCTGCATGTGCGCCCTTCGAAGATGCGCAAACTCAAGACCTCGAATGCGCTGCGCGACCTACCGCTCGGAGTGCTGATTCCCGAAGACGAACTCAATCCGGTCAAGCGACGGATTGCGAAGATCCGCGCGCGGGCCGAGGCTGCGCTCAAGACGAAAGAGCTGAACGAGACCGCGCCGGGCAAGGACAAAACCGAAGAACGAACCTGGCGCGATGCGCTGCTGTTTCCATCACGCAAGGATCCATTCCGCACAGGCGATTTTGAAGAGATTGTGGGGCGGGTGCACGAATCGATCCGAGTTCCGAAGCGGAATTTTCCCGGCGACAAGGACTTCCACTATCACGTTCTTCGGCATTCTCTGGCCAACGCCCTCCTGCTAAAGCTCAGCCCTGCGCTGCACCCGGTAGCGAGGCGAATCCTGCACCGGCATCCGCTGACTCGGCAATGGATTTCTAACACGGAGCGATTCCGGAAAGATCTTTTCGGCACTACGCAGATTCGCGGCAGTGACTTGCAAGCCATTGCTTTGCTCATGGGTCATGGATCGTCGGCAACAACGCTTGAGCACTATCTGCACGTTATGGACTGGTACCGACCCGGAGGAAGCGAGACGACTGGCCGAGACGCAACAGACGAGGAGACAGTGCCGCCTGATCCCGATGTGGAGTAAGACGGACGAAAGAAGCACCAGCGAAAGGCACATGAAATGGAATTGACGAGAGGAAAGAAAGCCGCTGCAACGCGGAAGCTCAACTACGGAAAGAAGGCATCTCGCGAGCACATCGAAGAAATGCTCAGGGAGTTGCCTAACGTCACAGAAGAGCAACTCATGGTCGATCTGCGGTTCTATGAGTACTTGGTTGCTTATCGCGATATGCTCGCTCGCCAAGCTGCCGGCAAGACGGGCAAAAAGAGGACCAGGTGCTCTCCGAGCGGCTGAAAAGTGGCGGCTGTCTGGTGCCCGGGAAGGCACTTCTTCCGGACATCAAAATCGTTTTGACGCTGTTGTCAAAGTTCTCTCGAATGCATCGATCCAGGTCTAATGAATGCAAATAGAAGCCGAAGAATTCGTCATCGTTCTGTCCTCTCGACCTAAGATTTCGGCGAGAACTGCCGATATGAACAGAATGGAACTTACCTGTCTTAGAGACCCATTGCCCGAGGATGCGCTCGCAGAGTTGGAACACGAAATCCGTGAAACCAGGTTTCTTAACTTTGCCGAAGAGATGCGGCAGCTCGAAAAGAACAAATCCGCCGACCGCGACAAACGCACCGCAGCCAAACATCTGCAGACTTACATCAAGCTGCGGCTCCGACTTTTGGAATTGGAGTGGATGTATAGAGCCTTCTCAACCCGGATTGTTGAGCCATTCGGCAGCGGTGCCAGGAAGGTGAACCTGCCAATGGGGATTGGCAAATTGGCGGAGCAATGGGGCTACGTCTTATCGAAAGAGTCTGTCATCGCTGTTCGCGTCAACAATCGATCGACCCGCAAGGTCCTCAAGAAAATCGTGGCAGAAGCTGCGATCTTTGACGATCTGCTCACGGTTGTCGGCGTTGGCAAACGGAGCGAGTTGCGGCCGTATTCGTGCCTGCCAAGCTCGGAGATGAAAGCGGATTCAGACCCGACGGGAGGAATGGCACCGACTCGTGTGCCCCCAACGGGAGGAAGCGGCAGTGGCATTGCTGCGTGGTGGCTCGATGGGCGGTCGAAAATATTTAAGAAGGGAAAGATCCGTTACGACCGTAACGATTTTGCTGACATGTTCGTGGAGGCGAATTGTTTTGCGGTGGCCCAACGCGACGCCGCGATCCTCAGGTTTGGTTATAGGCTGCCGGTACTGGCAATTAGCAAGGAGTTAAAGATCCATCCGAAATCCGCCAACGAGCGTCTCGGAAGATTTTCGAAGAATCTGGAAAAAGATTCCGTGAAGGCGAGGATGCTAAAGATATTGGACAAGTATGGAATCGAAGATCCGTCGCTTGCGCTCGAGAATATTCGGAAGAAGTGTTCGCCAAACGATAGTAAATACGCAAAAAGCAAGCGCCGACCGCCCGCAGAATAGTTCGGAATAGTACCCAAGAATCCAGAAGGTGTTTCTAATTCAGTCCACGTGAGAAGCCCCTCCTCAACTTCCGTTGAGGAGGGGCTTCTCACGTCCACACCCAAGGTCTCTCCCTTCCAGTGAGAAGTTCGAGCTGCCCGATTCGTTGATAAGGCGGCGTTCCTCGCACTCAGCCACTAAGAGCCCGCTCCTCCTTCCTCGAATTCCATCGTCCGTTATACCGGCCATACATCCAGCTGCATATCGGCCTGCGTCCTCAAGGGGTCCGGGGCCGCACTGCGGGGGGGATGAATCTGCATTTATACCGCCCCCCTTACAGGCGCTTTTTCCCTGCTTTTAGGCCTATTTTTCGCAGGTATGGTACACCGCACCTCCCCGCACTTCGACCCGCATTCGGCCCATGAGTTTGAAGCGTGAACGTGATGCGCTTCGGAAGGGACGTTTGCATGCAGAAAGCCACGACGATCGACACGGAAGACAGGTTGCGCGTGAGCATACAGGAGGGAGCACGGCTGCTTTCAATCGGAAAGCGCCAGCTCGAGTACCGGATTGCGAACAAGCAGATTTCAACTGTTCGCGACGGGCGCAGAAGCCTCATCCTCATGAGCGAGCTCCGCCGCTATGGGCGGACCAACCACTTCGACAGTGCGCGCCCGCGTAAACCGCGTAAGTAGCTCTTTGTCGCCGGCCGTTCAGGCCGGCGACAGTTCACGGCTCACATGCGTACAACCCACAACCAATTCAACCGAAAGGAAAGGGAACATGAGCAAGACGAAAAGGACGAAGAGCAAAAGTGCTATCCAAGCAGTCACAGTGGAGAGGGGAATCTGGACGACGACGATCCAGGCCTACAGGGACGTGGTCGCAGAGTCGCGCTTTCCTCTCGACATACTGGTGATGGTGGTTTACGACCAGATTGTCGCCGCCGGCGGCGCTACCTTCTGGCAATTGAAAGCCACCTCGAATGGGAGTTTCTTCCTGCTGCCAGAGAAAAAAGAGAAGACCGTCGAGGTTATCTCTCCCAACGGCTACCGGGTCTGTGTTTCGGTCGAGATTTCCGGCCTCGTCGCGACTTTACTCGCGCTCAAAAAACTGAGCACTTGCGGGTCGGCAGCCACGGCGTTCGTCCGGCTGATGGAATATGCGAAGCAGCAGCCGGAGTTTTCCACTATCTCTTCCTTGATGGCGGGGCTGTGACGGTCGTCCGAGCGAGAGACTAGGTGTCGGAATGTCGGACGCAATCGTTAGAATCCAAAGCACGGTCGATGTCGATGGCAGGCTCGCCAGGGCGTTGACCGTGTTGATGGCGATCGCGGACGCCATTCACGACGACACGACCACGACTGATCCGGATGATGCTAAGTGCAGCGGACGGGTCAATTTCACAGGGCTTGGCGTGATCTTCGTGATCAAGCCTCAACCCTTCGACAAAGCCAGAGACATGCGCGGCCTTTCCGCCGCGCATATCTCCCATCTCGGAAGCAGAAAGTGGGATTATTCCCAGCGCGGACTGCGACCCAAGCTCCCGCCGACTGCGTTTGCTCAGATTCCTAACCCAGTGGCCGCATTTTCACTGAACAGTTGTCCGATGCGGATGTAGCGCCGGACCATCGCTGTCGACTTGTGTCCCGTCTGACGCATGATCTTCGACTCGCTAATACCGTTTCTGGCAGCCTGGGTCACGTGACCGACGCGCAGGCTGTGTCCGGCGATTCCTCCAACCGTCATGTGGGCACGCGCTGCCGCGCGCTTCAATAGCTTGCCGATTGAGTCCGGATGCAGCCGTGCTTTGGATAAATTGCCGTGACGATCAACTTCCCTGAAGACCGGCCCTCTGGCAATCCGAGATTTCCGCAGCCACTTTCGCAGGTTGCGGACTGGACACGTGACTGGATCTGTTCCCCAAGGTATCCCTACTTTCCGTCCGGCGCCCTCCTGATCGGTTTTTGATCTGGGAAGATCGACAACGATACCTTCATCACATGGGGTGATGTGCTCAAAATCGATGCCAGATATCTCCGAACGTCTAAATGCTCCACTGTAACCGACAAGAATGAGTGCACGGTCGCGGAGACCAAGCAGGTTGTGAGGACAATGCGCAACAATCTCGCGGATGTCCGATGTCAAAAGTGGATCTTTGCCGAGTTGAGCTGTGCCTAATGTCCGCCGGATTCCTTTCATTGTCTCGCCGACGATGAAGTGCTTTGTCGTCGAGGGTGAATCGGAAAAGCCAGCAGCCTGATGAGCTTTCGTGATTGCTGTCAATCGACGCGTGATCGTGCTGACTGCGCATTCTGACGCGCAATCGGCGATATACATTGCCACCGTTTCAGGCATTGCCGGGAGAGATATCATCCCGTGACCGCCGCACCAGTGACAAAAGTGATTCCATTCTCGGCGATACGCTTTAATGGTTGCTGGGCTTTTTGCCGATTGCGCATACTTCTTTACTTTCTCGATCAGTTCTTGAAGGCCGGTCGTCTGTCCGGAGGAGGCGAGAATCAGATGTTGCATACAGACACGCTCCTGCCACCTCAAAGCTCGAGGTGGTTGAGTTTGTAATGGATGAAGGGTTAGAGATAGATCGGGGTTCGGATGGACGGCAATTCGGCAATTCTGCTTGAGAATGACAAGAGAGGAAGGAGGGTAGTGTTTGAGCGCCGGGCCCACGAGATGGCGAGTTAGCGCGGTTCGTGCACCGGATATAGACTTAACTGCCGAATCATTCTCGGGAGATTCTGGATTGTTTCAGGCATTAGGCCCGATAAGTCGGCCAGTGTCCTGGGATGAGGTGGGGCGGATCGAGTTTCTAGCTTTCGATAACGTCTTTTTCTCGCAAGTCAGGAGGTCCAGAATACTGGCGGAGAAAAGCACTCGGGTTGCTGGTCCCAGATAGATTGCCTCTCATACCGAAAGTCGGGCCGTTGTTGGTTAGGCAAGGGCAGAACCTTTCGACGTGGCCAGTTTAGTGTTGGCAGACGCGCCAGCATCCTCTGTTCATACCCCAAGCCGGAGATGGGATCCTCGCACACTTTGAAGCAAATATACGGGCGTATACTCGCTCCAAGCCCGAAAGCTAGCGTGAAAGGCCCTGCTGATTTCGTTTTCGCTCTTGACGGGTGAGTCTCCGTTACCGGTTAGAACCGGCCGCGGCGGAATGCAACGAGAGAGATAGTGATATGGGCCAGCGAGTCGAGAACTACAGTCTGGATGAGCTTCAAAGGATAGCGGTTCCGGGCGCCGCTTCACCCTCCCTCTTTTGGGTATTGCCCGTGGGCAATTGGCAGGTAGGGGAGCTTGATCACCTATGGCAGTGGTTTACCCAGGGCTCCAATCAGTGCAAGGCCTACGGACTTCTGCTGATAAAGGAGATCGGCAAGACGACTTCCGATCGTTCTGCGATCAGCCTCGCATCAGCTGGTGCGAGACTGAGAGATATCATGCCGGAGGGAACGGAGCGTTTTGTTCTCTCTGCAGCATACGATGACACGGATCGCAAGCTTTTTGTGTTTTCTGGCGGGTATCCCCAGCCGGGTTGGGGTGTGCTCATTGACGGACCCCGGAGAGTGCAATCCTTTGAAGATCTTATTCGATCTGTCAATGACAGTTTGAACGAAGAAACGAAGTTTGGAGATGGACTTCGTATATTCGAAGAGGCCGCGGCAAGCTTTCATCACTGGCAACGTTTGCAGAGATCTTCTCCATTCTCGCCGGATTTGACCGCATTGGAGCGGGATATCGTCGCCGCCGAGAAACTAGACGGTCTGTTCTGGGGCGGGCAGAATGCATCGCGAGAGTGTGACTTTCGCTTGGCGGGAGAGAAGTTTTCACTGGCGGCAAGTGAACTTCGTCAGGCAGCGTGGGTAGGACTCCAAGACGAAAAGCTGCACTCGATTGGAAACGCGCAGAAAACATTGACAGTAGCGGCGTCACTTCTTGCAGTCTCCGCTGATCTGCTCGCATCCGAGGTCATTCCGAAGCTTCAGGCCTATATCGCAGACTCGACCACGCTTGAAAGATCATTCCGGACTTCGTCTAGCACTGAAGTCAAAAGCGCACTGAAAGCCGCTCGTTATCTGCACGATCGTGGGCTATGGGAGACGAATACAGACATGCGGTCATGGGCGCAGCAGAAACTGGCAGAAGTGGCGCCGCAGCTGGAAGCGTCTATTTCAGAGTTGCGTACAGATATCGCCACGAAGCTTGGACAGCGGCGTGCCGCGAAGGAAGATTTAGAACGTGAAAACGAGCGCGCGATGAAATCGTGGAGAGATTCCGTGCGGGCCGCCCGCGAACCCTTTCATGATTTGGTCCAAAAGGCGACGGAGCTCCAATGGGATTTAGGTCCGCAGTTTCTAGTTCAGTTTGAAGACACCTGCCGAGAGCAGGGGTTACATCCCCAGACAATTCCTTGGGATCCGGCCCGAATGTTGGGCTGGAAGCTCCTGGCCCGGGGTATCGAAGTAACCGTCTACGATTTGCAGGTGGCAGCTCAGGAACTATCACCTAAAGCCCTGGTCGATAATGCCGGGGGCGGTGAGCCCATGGAGCCGGCAGACGGGAGCTATTTCACGGACTACGTGCACTATATCGCGATCTCGAAGCCTGGGGTTCCACCCAGAGCAGTGGCGAGAGACTTAGTTGCACGTCTGCTTCGCCCTGCACAGATAATCAAGCTGATTGCGTTGCATGGAGGTCACACCGTAAGAGATGTTGCTGCGTCTCAAATGGCCGACGAACTCCTCGATTGCTTTGGATGGGAAAAATCGAACGAGATTCGCAGACGGCCCCTGGCTGCTTGCCTCAAGATTCTCGAAGACCCTGCATTGATGTCGGAAGAGCGATTCTCCGGAAATGATCTGCGTATTATCACTGAGAGTTTCTGTAAGGATCTTCTCGACGTGATTGTCGCCCAGCTTCAATACCGCGAGGAACAAGTATGGGGCGCGATTACAGAAAGGGCACCGGAGTATCGACCTTCAAGCAGGCCAAGAAACTGGAACGATGAAGTGAGTCATCTGACAATCGGTCAAGCGATTATTCTTCTCCCTGCCCTGGGGTCTCTGGCGTTCCCGAGGCATGCAGCGCAAGTAGTCGAACTGGCCGGTATATTGAGGACCCTCTCACCCTATTTCAATGAAGTGAGTCACGATCAGGAGGCAGCGCCAGCTTCAAAGGTGAGAAGCGATGGGATTCTCGAAGAGGTTCGTAATCTGCTCGATCGAGCAAGAGAGTGCCTGGGTGAACTTCCGTGGCATTTGGATATAAGTACGGTCTATGGCGAGCAGCCCAAGATCATTAGCGGGGCGGCGTGGAGCCACAGCAGTGCAACACCACGATTACTGCGAGTGATCCTATGGGCTGGCTCTGTGCCTGATCGATATGTTCTACTGTGGAACAAAACAGGCAGGAATCCGATTATCACCGACCCGTTGTTCATCAGGCGGCCTCACCGCCTGTAGGCGCTCACGAGCCATCGAGGAACTTTCCATCGAGCCGGGTCTAGATTCGAAAAGGTTGAACTGGTAGAGGTAGCCGGAAAACATGAAGACATTCTGGAACTCGGGGGAGCATGAACAAATCAAGGGCCTCGATATTCTTGGCCTTCGCCAATTCGATCAGCAGCTTGAAAGCGGTTGGGTTGCCGGCATCACAACGATCTCATATCGCGCCCGCTACCTTTCACTGCTTACGTGGGCTCTTGCGGAGTTTTTCCAGAACGAACTGAAATTGGGTAATGGCTCCTCCGTCTTCAATTACGAACGTCTGGTCGCGGTCCTCGCGCGTCTGAAGTTCGTTGTTCTCGCCGCCACAGATATGGGGAAAGAATGGGGCGAGTCGGGAGACGCCTATGGCGCTTTGGGCCCGGTCCTCTACGCGGATCAACTCCAAGAGTTCAAAGCCAAAAAAGAATTTGTGCTCCCTTCGACGAATGGCGGAGATGTTTATGGCACTTATGTTATGCCTTGCCGCGGCTTTGGCCTCCTCCTCGGCTCGTCGGCAAACGACGGTGTACCCGTTGGTATCGGTCCAAGGGGGCAGCGGCTACATGCTATCCGAGACGAAATGCCTGAGTGCGCGATCATTCGCGACCTTTTGCTGGCAGGGGGTACTTTAACCGCGGTAGCTCTCCAATCCTCAGGTAAGCATTTTTCCCTAAATGGCTTGAAAAATGAACCCGAAGAGTGCGCGCTGCTCATTGAATCAATATTCCAACCTTATCCTGGAGGCCCAGAAGTTGCTTCGGCATACGGCAGGTTCAAGGAGACAGCAAGGTGGGCTGCTGGCTTTATAAAGGAGAGGAGTCTCGATCCCTCCTCTATCATCGCAATCAATTTCAGGAAGGTGCTTCAGGCCCCAGCTGATGCCATATCTGAAGTGGAGCTCGCGTGGATGGAGCTCGAGCTGAGAAGACGCATACACTATGCCAGTGAACTCTTGCTGGCTGATGTAGCCGGCACTCTCAACCATCTGATGTCAAGCACTCCGAGTGCAATTAGCGGTTATTGGGTTAGGTCTCAAGGGTTATCGCCGGTTGTTCGCAAAGTCCTCGGGGTTGAGGCGATCGATCCCAAAATCACTCTTTCTGAATTGCTGACCAAGATGCCGGAGGACGCTTTTCTTGATGGACCTTTGCGCGTTGGAGATGGCCGAAACCAGGCAGTCGGCGGCAACCAAGCCTTGTACGGTCTTGCCGTCCTGTTGTCAGCCTACCGGTCTTCCGAGCGCCTCCGAAGGTTGGGTAAGATCGAGAATCGCCGTCATTCGATGGAACTGGCCTTTGATCTAATCGATCAAAACAGGGCGAATACTCTTGAGCATGTTCTGCAGGTTCTTTCTCTGCGCCTGGCGATTACGCAACATCTTGCAACAACTCTACGGAAGATGGGGCAAGGGCAGCAGTGCTCCCTCAGATTCTATTCCGAAGGTAATGTGCTGCATCCAACGGGAGTTGTGACTCGGGCAGGCTTCAGCGGCACACGACTTGAAAATGTGCTCGGTATGTTGGCGGATACGGGTTTGTGTGACAGGCTCCCCGATGGACGCTTCATGCTGAACAATGTTGGTTCAAAGCGATTGCTAAACGGAGCTTCGGAATGAGAAACAACATCTTCAAGGTTATCGAAGATGCAAGGGACGTCACGAATGCCATCGTCCTGACTCACAATATCGATTTCATTTTCATTCAGTCAGTTGTTTTGCCTGCGCTTCGGAAATGTGGTTCCCCTGCGCTTACGATCTTCGCAGATGCGCATTGCGCTGAACAGGCTTATCAACAACAGGCTCTGGTGCTCAACAGCCTTGGCTTGAGATATCGCGTTGTGCCTGTTGCCATGAAGACCGGCTTTCGGTTTCACCCCAAAGCGATCCTGCTGTCAAGCAAGAAACAGGCGACCTTGCTCGTAGGTAGCGGTAACACAACATTCGGAGGGTGGAGAGAAAACGGAGAGATCTGGTTCCGCTATGACACCGAAGTTGACGGAACTGGACCGCATGCTGCATTTAGAGAATATCTAAGGGAGGTCTTAGAGCTCACCGCTCATTCAAGAGAGTCCGTTACTCGAGAGATCGAGGAAGCGTTTGACACGGAGAATCGGGGATGGGCGGCTTCAATGGAACCAGCCACGGGGATTCTGGGACGAGCAGGTCAAGGTAAGTCTTTACTGGACAGGATGGGGGAGGTGATAGGGGACCGAAAGGCTGATCACGTATACGTTTGTACTCCCTATTTTGATGCGGATGCTGAGGCCCTCACGACGCTGGCGGCAAGATTCAGAGTCGATCACTCAACGGTGCTCGTGCAGAGTGGGCGCACAAACTTGATTCAGAGCGCGGCCGATAAGCTCGGTCCCGGATTCAGGTTAAAGCGTGCAACATTCGAGCACCAGGAAAATACTGGGCCTGAGCAGAATCAGGTAACTCGAGAAACGTTGCTCCATGCAAAGTTCTATGCGTTTCGGTGTGGTCTTGACGTCGTTGTGTTTGCTGGCAGCGCCAATTGTTCGCGCGCGGCGCTTACGATTCCTGGCAGCGATGGAAATGCTGAGTTGATGTCTACAAAGACGCTAACCTCAGATGAGTTTGAGCGAGACTTTCTGTCCGAGCTTGTCATTAAAGAGGTCCCACCTCAACTCGCGGTTGACATACAAGAGCCACCTTCACTTGAGGAGGAGGACTTCATTCACATTCATACGGCCCGTATGATACCAGGAACCATCTCTGTGGCTTTTTATTGCAGCTCAGGGATAACCCTCCAAAGCGCATCGGTCGATAAGACGCCTCTGAAACCAGAGGAAATGGGCTTGGGGTGGGCTCGATTTCGAACAACACAGTCACAGCCATTAACAATCTTGCTGGTGGGACGAAAGGACGAAAAGGAGTTTCTTTCGCCGCTGCACTGGATTGACAACGAAGCCGCTCTAGGCGTATCGGCACGGTTCAGATCACTCGGCGATTCAATTCGAAAAATTGGTCAGAGCCGGGAATGGGGTATCGGCGCCTGGAGCGAGGTTCTAACAGAACTCTATAAGCATCTTGAATACATGCCGAAAGGGGTAACAAAGCCCAAGGCATCCTTTCATGGGAACGGGAGCGATAGTCCATGTAGCGCCACATTTACCTGGCGCGACGTCTTCTCAGAGGATTACGGGTTACCGGTTCATTCGTTCATCTCTAACCTTCCATTTGGCATGGAGCCGCAGATTGGTGGTCTGAAGAGTCTGCTTTTGCGTTGGTTCGGTATCGAAGAACCAGGGGCATTAGGAGAAACTGAGGACGGAACTGCTGAGCCTGTGTCTCCCCCGTCCGCTGGCCTCTCCGAAGAGGAGCCAACAGACCTCATTGAAGAACCTCCGCCGCCGAAACCTCCGCAACGTCCTCCAGCACCCGCGAGCGCCACCGAGCGGAAACGTGCACTCAAGCTCGTTGGCCAAGTCGCCGCTCGATTGGCTAGTGAGGCCTATGTCTTGGAGCGCCCGCCGGCAATGCTCTCAGCTGATCTCAAGATCACTTCGGTTGTTCTGCGGATAGCTCTCGGCAATGGTTGGATCACTCAGGAAGAGTTTTTCAAAACCACGCTTGAGATCTGGTTGCCGCTCTTCTTTAATGCCGCAGGAGGATACGAGGTTGGCTTGCTCGAGTTCCGGCATTTGAACGACTCCGGTGCCGGAGGGTTTGTAGACACGATGCGATCGGCGGAGCTGTCAGCGGCATTGGCAGCTTGGGCGCTAGCAGTTCCCGCAGCCGAAGCGAATGCAATGCATGCGCGCTTTTCTCTGGCATCCGCACTCAGCGTGGCACGACTACCCTGGCTCTGGCAGACGGGTGAGGTTCAGGAAATAGCGCGGCAAGTTGCAGGAGTTCTCGCCCATGCGTCAGGTAGCTTGCGCCCGAACGGGAGGCAAATTGAAAGCCAGTGGCTGACATTAATCAGGAGAGGTTACGCTCTAAGCCAATTGGAGCCGATTGTGGCGGAGATGAAGATTGGAGAACTCTCGACCCGTATCAAACGATCGAGGGTGTATGCAGGGGAACTCCTATGGCAGAAGCCAGTTGGTTTCTGCGTTGCGGGTGCCGATTGTCATCGAACAGCTGATGACAAGTGTGTTGTTCTCCAGCTTCAACGCGGAGACGCTAAGAAAACCTTCAAAGGGGACTTCTTGATCCCGTTGGCGGAGCTTGTTGATGACAAGGTGATCAACGACCAAAGGCTCTCCGCGAATGCGCGGAGGGAGATTTCGGAGATGGCAAGGGAGCTGCGCACAGGGCTACAGAATCTGTCGCAGGAAGCTTCCAACTCATGATCAAGTGTCTAGCTCCTATTCTTCGGTCGAGCGTGAATGCGCGAGTGTTTTGCGCCAGCCCCAGTTTTATACCGCAAACTAGTCATCCCATGGTACTTATTAGCCATGAGAGATTTGGATGAAGGCCGTCGATACCGTCACCCTAGTGTTGTAAAGTGGTCAAGAAGCCATGGGGCAGTCAGTATAGGCGCCAAAAGAACGCCTCCGATAACTTAACTTGGATTGGTAGTTGGGGGTCGATCGGTTTTTCGCCGGCTTCCGTGACGGCGTTGAATGCGCCCGCGGCTGGAAACGGCGGTTTTGGTCAACGTTGTCCAAGGTTCATACAGGAGCTAGGTCACTAGGAGATTGAACCGGAGAAGCGGGCCTTTATGAACGTTTTTGACCTCCACGATCATGTCGTGGGCGATTACGCCAGTTATATTCGAAGCTTTATCAATATCGCAGATCCTGCGATCAGCAAGAAAGTCCTTTCGGAACTCTCCGAAGGTAAGCTCTGGCCCGACCCTCTCCTCCAGTTCAATCCTGCCTATGAACAGGTTGGCAGCGTCGAAAGTGTCGCGCAATCCGGCGTGCTCCATCCCGCAATGCCGGACATTTTCCGCGGCTATACTCTCTACCGCCATCAATTGGAAGCCATCCGCCTGGGAGTGGCTGACAAAGACTTTGTCGTCACATCTGGTACCGGCTCGGGTAAATCCCTCACCTATATCTGTTCCATTTTTAATCGGCTTTTCTCTGGACCCAAACCAGAGGGCGTGTCGGCTGTCATCGTCTACCCGATGAACGCACTCATCAATTCTCAAACAAACGAATTCAATGTCTACAAGAACAACTATGAGGAGGCAACCGGTCAAACCTTCCCCATAACTGTCGGCCAATACACTGGACAGGAAAAGAGCGGACCCCGCCAGGAAATGCAGGAGAACCCGCCCCAAATTCTCCTAACCAATTACATGATGCTCGAACTCCTGCTGACTCGCCTGCAGGAGCGCAAGATTCGCGACGCCATCAAAGGCGGCCTACATCGTGTCGAAAATGGATTGGGATAGAGTTGGCAGGGAAAAGCGCATTCAAATGCACGGGTCAGCAGGAATCAATGAAGAAGATACCATCGGCAATGAGCCGTTGGGATCGACAAGAGATGAACCCTATTGGCCCGGACTCTCCGGTGGCAGACCGGGCGACTTGTATCGTTCGAGGACAGCTAGATCGAATGGAATTGGAGAGAATCCTGACCCAGCATTGGTGATTTTCTTCAACTTATTTGTTTCACAATCAGAGGACGATGCGATCCTCGAGCAATGCAGCGATCAGGAACTGCGCGAATGTAGGGATACCTGTCAGTCGCTCTTAAATTCATTAAGTGGTCTGACTTGGTCGCCTGACCAAAAACAGAGTAGCGCGGCGTCCATGGTTACGAGATCCGTTGGCGGACAGGAAGCAACAAAGGTTCCAGTACTGATCATTGCCCTCAGGACAATCAACCTATTTTCCAAACACGAGGAACACTTAAATGCCTGCAGCAATCTGGAGATTCAGAGATTCCGTAAGATTTGCCAGGAGACAAGAGAACGAGTGGTGCTCAAGATTCTTCAACGAGAAACAGTGAGCCGGCCCGCAAGTCAACCAGCTCTATAGCATCCTTGCAATTGCCAGATAACTGCACTGAGGAATGAGCAATGACTGAATCAAAAGGCATCACACACAAGCCGGGAACGAAGAGCATTCTGGATTTAAGAAATCTCTACGATCACAACCACTTGAACCTTGAGCCGGGTTTTCAACGCGATTCGGTCTGGAAACTGAGGGATCGCGCTTTCTTGATAGACACGATTCTCCGCAACTATCCTCTGCCGGCGATCTTCCTTTACAAGCGGGAAGTCAAAGGCGAGCTTGTTTACGACGTGATCGACGGCAAGCAGCGCCTCGAATCCATACTCATGTTTACCGGCGCGATGCGCGGCCGGTTCAGTACGCGCGCCCTCCTGCCCAAGGCAGAGTCTGAGGAATCAGTGAGTTGGCCGCTGCTTAAGAGAAGAGGTCTGCAGCACCTCGTTACGGGTTACGAATTGCCTGTCATCGAAGTGGATGGTGAATTCGGCGACATCATTAAACTGTTTATCCGTATCAACTCGACCGGAAAGGCACTGACGGGGCAAGAGAAACGCAATGCGAAATACTACAACACTCCGTTTTTGAAAGAGGCGGCTCGCCTCGCGAAACGATACGAGCGATATTTTCTAGAGAATGGAATATTCAGTCCGGATGGGCTGAGTCGAATGAAGCACATTGAATTCATGTGTGAGTTGATGCTTTCAATCAATCAAGGAGATGTGCTCAACAAAAAGACTGCTCTGGATCGCGTCATGGATGGAAAATCCTTTGACGGGCGTCAGTTGGGTAAGGTCTCGCGTATGGCTACGACTACGTTGAATCGGGTTCAGCGCATGTTTCCAAAGCTGAAAACGACCCGCCTTCGGCAGGTGACGGACTTCTACTCATTGGTGTTTCTCATCTGGAGATTCGAGCAAGAGGGTTTGATTTTAACGGATCGGCGGCGGAGCGCTTTGGCCTGGGATCTGTTGCAGGCCTTTGCCACTAACGTTGATGCAGTCCGCGAACTGCAGAAAAAGGCAAAGGGGCCGGGACCGGGCCAGGAACTCTATCGCGAGTACTTACTCGCTGTTTCGCAGATGACGGATGACGTTTCCCAGAGACGCAAGCGCGAACAGATTCTGCGCGGCATCCTCGGGAGCCTTTTTGCACGGAAGGACTCGCAGCGGGGATTCACACCGGAGCAGCGCCGAATTCTCTGGAGTTCGAGTGCCAATCGCGTTTGCAAAACGTGTGGGTGCAAGCTGACTTGGGAGGATTTCACGATCGACCATATCAACCCGCACAGCAAAGGCGGGCGGTCCCAACTTGATAACGCAGCGCTCATGTGCCGGAAGCACAACTCCCAGAAAGGAAATCGGCGCAAGTGATAGGATGAGCCCACTTCACACACAGAGCACGGCGATATAGCCAATCCGCCGTCGCCCCACTGGAGAAAGTGCGGAACGTTCCAAGTCCTCAAAAGTCGACAAAGCGGTGTCCGCCCTCGGGACTTCGTTATAGAGGGAGTATGCGAGAGCTTCTTCCCTGTTGCAGCCGAGCAAGTAGTGGTCTCACTTCAAGATCTTTGCGCCGCCGCAGCCAAGGATGTGCGAATGTCGGAACAGCCGCTGTTTGTCCTTTCATCATGACAGCTTCGGGCGACCCACGCATTAGCAACGGTATCTTCTCCAATCACTTGGCGCGATAGAATTGAGTCAATCCACTTTCGGGTAAAGCACCATGCCAAGATGTCTCTTTTGCCTAAAAGAATTTGAGAAACTCACTGACGAGCATGTCTTCCAAGCAGCGATTGGTGGGAAGTTGGTTGTCAAGAATGCGACGTGTGTGGAATGCAACATCGGCATGTCGAAGCAGTATGAGCAGGAGATATCTGGTCGTCTCGTTCACTTCCGACGCATCCTGGACATCAAGGATCGGAGAGGGAAGATTCCCACGATCGACATTTCTGTGAATATGGATGGCCAAGAACGTCTGGCTGCGCTCTTTGGTGATGGAAAAGTTATTCTACGTCCTCGCGTCACGGAGACAACCAAAGAAGGCGTAGTCGAGACTGTTTATGAGAACCTGCCAGAGAATGCTAAGGAAGGTCTGCGAAAGAAAGCTAAGGAGCAGGGGATCGAACTCATCGAAGAATCGACTCCGGGCGGTGAAGTCGAAGCGTCGTTCTCCGGCGATCTTGACTTTCTGATATCGGAGGGAATGCTCCGCTTCGTAGCCAAGATTGCCTATACAGCATCAGCCCTAAGAATGGGCTTCGCGCTGGCTCAATCTGATGCCTTCAGTGAAATCCGAGAGTACATCAACACCGGCAGAGGCAGCACCCCGGTCCGTCTGTTTCTCAACGACGAGTTTCTCACGCATTCGGCACACGGACTCCATCAGCACTCAGTCGTACTGGCCGGACGAAACGACAAGCACAGGGTCGACGCAATTGTCCGGCTCTTCGGAGGCCTGAGCTACATGGTAACGCTGACTACCAAGTACCAAGGCGCCGACTTCTTCGACACGCTGGTCTACGACTCTCAACGCGGCGAAGTCAACAAGGCATTGGCCACCCATCTCCAGAGTGAGATCCTCCAAATCGAAACCCTCCAGGAGGACAAAAACACGATCTGGAACGATCAACGAAAATCGGGCGAGTGGTTTCTAACCTTTGTTCAGAAGGAAATCCAAAGATCAACTCATGCAAAGGGCTAGAGCGAGAAAGCAAGTCCGCGCAGTCGAACCCGCGTGTACCTATTCGACCATTGCGAGAGCATCGGGAGTCCAAAATGGGTCTCCTAGCTCAACCAGAGAATCGAAGTGCTTACAGTGCGCAGGCAGATAAGCAAGCTTGTTGCTGGGTGCCACTGTCTGCAGATCGCCGTCGTATTCCAAGAGCAATGGTGTTGGCTTATGAGTCTCCCATGGCGTTACGAGTTTCATAAAGAATCCAACGGCGATGGAAGCCAGGGTCCCGTTCGGCCACACGACCTGCGGCTTTCCGCCCGCTGCACCATAGCGCGCGGCCTCTTTTGCTAGCACCTCATCGGTAACCAGGCCCATACACCTCATGCAGGGCTTACCTGGCATCGACAACATCACTTGACCACTAATCGAAAATTCACCGCTCGACTCGTGAACGTCCATCCCAATGTCGATCAGCGGGATAAGGAATCGTCGAGCAAAGGTCTCCAATTCGTTTCGACAGCCAATCGAATCGACGCAGGAAAAAATGACATCGACGTCGCGAATTTCCGCAGCGACCTCCGTCCAATTCGCCCGACGCTTGATGACCTCGGCGGCGGGATTCACGGCCTTAATGACACGTTCTGCGATATCTACTTTGGCAGTGCCAAGCTTGACGTCTTCCATGGTGGCACCAACAAGCCGGTTGAGATTCGAGTCTTCAATGAACTCTGGGTCGATCGGCAGGAAACTACCCAATCCAATATGGGCCAGTTGCTGCGCGACGTGAGAACCACCGCCACCTAGCCCTATGAGAGCCGCTTTGGAACGGCCCAACACAATCTCTGAGCCCGTACCGAGGAACGACTGACGCTGGAGATTCAACTTGTCACCCATTCGTCACCTTCCATGTGCAGCGCATTGGACTTCCGACAATCGCAATCTCCACGCCGGACGGTGACGACCGGCCAGGAATCCAGCATTGGCCTACGGCTGAATTGAAACTGAAGACGACCGCTCCGTGAGGCAGGCTGGGCTGAACGTTCCAGAAATCCGGCACAAACAAGGCGTTCTCACGGAGATCCGTCCGGCTGAACCGAGGCCTCCCTCGATGTTCGTGCAGGTGGACGTGAACCATTGAGACGGCCTCCCTGTAGGCGGCCTGCAACGCCTTGCGGAGGCCGGAGCGGCCTACTGTTGCTCCAGCGGAGGGATCGTCCACGTAGTCTTCATCCTCCACGTGATGGACTCCCCCGGCGAGCAGGAGCAGCGAGGTGGCCGATAACGCCGGCCGGCACTTCAGAAATGCGACTCGTTCCCCGGCGAAATCGTGGGTCTCTCGCAGTCGCTGGACCAGATCGTCGTAGAGTGCAGCGGTTAGCTTCAGGATCGTTCTCATCGAAGACCTCGAAGATGCTCGGCAAGTATTTCGGCAGCACGCAGGTGGGCTGGCACCTGGTTCCATGACCATGTCCACCAAGGTCTGCCAAGCACAGCGTGAGAACTCCAATTCGCGCCCCTGCCAGTCACGGCGTGCTGCAGGAAAAGACGGGTTGTGTAGCCTGTGTGCTGGCCCAGACAGAGGAGAGCCTGCATTTCACGCGGTGTGCAGCCTTCGGGAAGCACGAGGCGACGAAGGAAGACGAAGTCGACTCCGCCCTCCGCCATCGGCGTCACGTCACCAAAGCCCGCACGCAGTTCATCGAGTTGTTCCGGGGCGACCATTAGGACGACTGCCCCTGGCGCACATGGCTGACGAAGATCTCCCCCCCCTTGATTTGGACCGTGCCGTTGTCGGGAAGTTCCTTGAATTCGCCGCCGATGACCTCATCCAGCACGCGGGACGGATCGACCCCAAGGACCCGCTTCAGCTCAGCGACGGGGTACGTCCCGGCCTGAATCGTCTTGTGCTTGCCGTCGATGTTCACCTGCACGAGCTTGGGAGCCGTGGTGAACTTCTCGACGCCATGCTTCCGGAGGTTCGCCTCGGAATGGGGGGAGATCAGTTCCGGCTCTCCGTGCCGGAAGTTCTCGAAGACCTCGAACACGAGGTGGCCGTCGCGGCCCGCAAGGTGCAGCAGCTGATTGCCGGTAATATGGGCATTGGGCCACTCGTGGTACTGATTGTCCACCTTGATCCGGTAGGCACGGGCGGGTGGCACCGGCTGGCCGTGGAGGCAGCAGTGCTCGATATCCGCAAGTTCTACTTCAATTGCAGCCATTTCCGCCGTCTCGATGATGACTGCCTGCTCGACAACACCCAATTCCTGGTTGAGTCCGTCCCGATTCATGTAGGTTTCTCCGTATATGTGGCTTGCGTGCGTTAGGCGCCGGTCGCAGCCGCTCTCACAGGGGTAAGCGCACCTCCTCTCTTCTTTCGCCATGGGATGGCAAAAAAATGTCGGGCCAGCGCTTTAATGGATAGAACGGGGTGTTCGAGGCCGTCTATGAACGATGTGGAATACCGAAGGCTGGTCAGTATCCTCACTGTGCGTGCTTGCCGCGCCCTCAAGGTCTTTGCGTCGAAGGGGGATGACTGGATTTTGGCGGCAGGCAAGTCCCCGGCCGACTATGTCGCAGGAACGCTCCTCCTCTGGAGTACTAATCAGCTTCAGTTCACGGGGACGCCCGAGAAGCTGGAGGCTTTCCTAACGAAAGTGACGACGAACGCGATCATCAGCGCCCTGCGGAAAAAGGAAGTGAAAGCGTGCCGCAGCGGCAAGATGATTCCTCCCGAAGAACTCACCGGAGATCCCTCGCTCCAATCAAAGCCAGAGAGTCTGCTCGACATCCGTTCGCTGCTGCGCGACGACGCTTTTCGCAAGGCGCTGGATCAGTGCACCACAGACGATAAAGATTTAAAGGAGTACGTCGATGCGATCGAGATGTTCGAAGATGGCATCCCGACAGCTCAGGACATCGCGTCTTTGATAGGAGCTCCGGTGAACGAGATTTACGAGCGCAGGAGAAAGTTAGCTCGGCGACTTGGGAAGCATGGCTTCACCGCATCGCGCCGAAGGAGTAAGTTATGAAGAAAAAGAACGATGAGAATCGCCACGCGCAATCGTTCGAGGAAAGTCTTGAATTGCTATTTGGACGAGAGTCGGACCTCACCGATGAGGAACTCCACGAAGAGCTAGAGGCTTGCGGGATAGACGCTGCAGAGCTGCAGGCGGACGTTCATAAACAGCTCTTCGATTATGCGAACCATCATTACCGAACGTTGGACAAAGACGTTCCAGAAAATCTGGAGAAGGCGTTGCGAGCACTTCGGCCTCCGACCGCGGCTGAAAAGGCCAACGCATCGGTACGGTCGGCAGAACATCTGGTCGACAGATTTCTCGATACGGCGAAGGCGAAGGCGTCGGAACTTTTGAGCAATGCCATGTCTGCGCAGACGCCGCAACCTCAGTTTGATTTTCGCAACAAGAAGGAACTATCGGCGGCGGACAAGGACCTCCTGCAGAGCGAGCAAGAGGACGTCGATTCCTCTGAAGAACCATGAAGGGAGAGGCCCGATGAACAAGGAGGTCGCGATCGAACTGCGCCGCAGACTGCAAATCAAGGGAGCACTTCGCCTCAATGACATCACCAAGCCGCTCGGCATTTCTGTAAAAGAGGTGGACTCGAACGGCTTCGACGGAGCACTCGTACGTCGGTCCTCGGGAGTAGGTGGTCGGATTCTGGTGAAACGAGGCATTCGGGAGCCTGGCCGAAAGCGGTTTACCGCGGCCCATGAAATCGGGCACTACCTTCTTCACAAAGACGCGGATAGCTTGTCGTGCGGTGCGAAGGATATTGCGAACTGGACGAATTCTGAGGTCAATCCTGAGTTCGAAGCAGATGAATTCGCTTCGGAGCTCTTGCTTCCGAGTGCGGAGATGAAGGCTTTGATTGGAGTACAAAGGCCCTCGCTCAAACTTGTCAGCAATCTTGCTGGGGAGTTTGAAGCGAGCCTCACGGCCACGATCCGGAAATATTGCGAAGTTGCGGCGCATAGCTGCGCTGGAGTGTGGGTAGCAGACTCTCGTGTCCGCTGGTTTTCTCCCTCCGGCAGTTTCCCGCACTGGATCAAAGTCGGCGAGGAGCTCGATGCTGGTCTCCTCGACTGCAACACGCCTATAGAGGAGATGTCCGAAGTGAGAGCCTCCGAGTGGATTCCGGCTTTCTCCGAAGATAAGGAGTCAACGCTTCTTCAGGGATGTGTGAGAATGCCCACCTACCAAGGATCCCTCGTTTTGCTGTGGGCAAATCGCTCGCTCAAACATCGAAGCGCAGAAGACGGGCTGCTCGAAGAGCTGGATTCGAACCGGTTCGACAGCTATCGGCGAGACCGTTGGCCGGGCAAATAGCGAGGCCAGGCACCTCATTGGCGAGAATGCCGAAGGCCGTAACGGGAAAATGCAGGAAGGGAACCAAGGCTGTTACGAAACTCGCCGACCGCCATTCTGTTGGCCCAGGTTACTGACGAGAAGCAAATTGATCGGTATGTACGCGCATATGGCTGCCAAAATTCAAGTCGGTCTTTTTAGGTTAGGAGATCCCGCCTTGGTTCGCCGCCGCCAATTTCGTACGCCTCAGTGACATACTCGCTTACGTCCGGGACGGAGTAGTCAACAGTGATTTCTGCAACTGCGCCTTTTATCCCGTATTTGCGTCTCCGTTCAACCAGAGGGTATTCGTCGATTGGTAAAAACGTGTTCAGACCGCGCGCAAATGCCATTGGGTTCGATGCACCGCTATTCATGTGGCAGAGAAGAATCTGTCCCTGATGACGTGCTACAAGTTGTGCCGTATCGATCACGACAATAGTCTGGCGATGTTCACTATATGCGCGCGCCCCTTGTAGGGTTCCGAGGCGACTTTGCGGTCCCCAGAAGAACACTTTGCGATTTAGGATTTTGTACCAATCGCGTGGCGTGAGGCCGTCAAGCAGGGCATTAGCCAATTTCTTCTCGTTCAGCGGAATTTGGTCTCGCAGAAGCGCCCTGCCGTGGGTTGGATGCGAGATCTCTTCGGACTTTCCCCTCCTGCACGACTCTAATTGCACTCTTCTCGCTCCCATGATCTCAAATAAGTCGAGCAGTGCACTCGTGCTCATCAATCCCAATCGTTCGATGCTTGGCCATGCGCCTGCATGCGCCATGTGGTAGAGTCGCGGGTAGGTTTCAATGAGGATTTCGCTGTTTGACACAGTTACCATGCCCTTCGGTCGATAATGCTTCGGTGGTCGAACCGCGTTGCAATCAGCGAAACAGGAGCAGATGCGACGCTTTCAATGTCTTCTATGAACCGAAGTGTCTCCTCAGTTAACTGTTCGAAGCGGCGCGCCTCTCGATTTTCAATGTTGATGTAATCAGCAAACGTGAGCGCTATATCAGTGGGACCATTGAGCGACACAGCCTTGCGAAAAAGAGACCAATTGAATTCCGCTACTCGTCTTCTCCGATTTGTTGTCGAGGTACGTTCGTGTTTTCGAAGTTCGCTGACGGGTATTCTGGACCGTCTCGAGATCTCAGCCCAACTGAGGTCAACACCCATATGCCCTGACGTGCTGCCTTTCGGACTTTGCACACGTATCGGGTAAGTTCTAACCACCATTACCGTTCGCCGGACGCGAGTCGGAGCGATCCCAGCTTCAGCAAGACAGCCGCTTCCAGAGGTATCGCGGGACGTCACGTACGGATAATATCCATGGTGAAGGCTGAGACCCGTGCCTTGGGTCCCTTCGACGAATACGCGTTTCCCAAGGGAGAATGCGTCATCGAGAACGCTCAGCGTTTCTCTGATGTAAGGCCTTAACTCCGCCGAATCTTTTGCTAGCCGCACCTTCGGTTTGGCAGCAGTTCTGAGGATCTTTCGGCTAGTGGCGCTCCCAACCCCTTGGGCAGTGCTGCCGATTTCCCCTTTTAGGGTTTTCTCTTCGAACTTGATATCCGCAGCCTCGATTAGCATCGCGTGTGGATCTATCGAAAGGCGTTCCTTCGTAACGGAACACTCCGCAATTTCTTTGAGGAGCATAGGAACTGAAAGAACAGCACCCGGTCCGATGATCAGGCCAGCTTCGCATCTGCGGGTGCCCGAGGGTAGTTGGTGGTGAGTATAGGAGACCGGCTCCTCGTAAACTTTATGGCCAGCGTTGGGTCCGCCGACCCTGAGCAGGTAATCGTATTCAGTGGCGAGATGCGAGGCAATGTGGCCCTTTCCCTCGCTACCGAACTCTCCTCCGATAAGAACGTCTACTAATGGCTTGACATGACCTCCATACAGGTCGAGCCTGCTCGCTACCCGGACCATAGTGTCAGCCTCTGTACATCGCCCTGTGTCGATGTACACGTCGGCAAATTCCTTCAGCTTCTCCACCCCAACTTCGGTCGCGTTTTTAGCCGCGTCTTCGTGCAGCGGCAATTCTTTGATTTGGGCAGTTCGCATCCGATTGTTGTACCGCAGCTTTAGAATCTCGGGGTCTGCGGTCAGGTGGATATGGACAACCCTCGATCCAAAGGCTCGTCTGACCCCATCTATCTGATTCTTAATACGAACCGAGTCGACGATAACGTGGCACCCTCTGCTCTCGCCCTGCATCTTCCTTGCCAATGCATTCGCGACCCATGCCCCATTTGTCCTCTTGTCGAGAAGTTCTCCAGCATGCTGTAAAGCCCCTCGCTCGGACGGGACGTCGCTTAGGAGCTCTTGTATTAACTCACGAGTTTTGAATACTGTGAATCCGAAGCAGCGCACCAGTTCTTTGCAAAGCTCTGTCTTTCCTGCCGCAATGGGCCCGGACAGGACCACGATCAGCTGATTCATAGAGTTGGATAGTCCCCCGCCTTCTTAAGCTGGAGCCAGCGACAATTGAAGCGCTTTAGAAACCACCTGGGAAGTTGGCATGTCGTAAACCGTTACGGAGTGGGCTGCGCCCAAGAGGATAGAATTGACGAGTTCTTCGATGAGAATCCACGATCCCCCTGCTTGGCCGCAACCGATTCTAGGTAAGTGAATTGAAGCACCTGTTGCCGTCGCCCTGTCTGCAATTAAGGCCAACGCTCTTTCAATCGCTGCGTAACGAATTCGAGGTTTCTCCGATGGCCCGTAGCCACGCTGGCAGACCATCGTTGCGACCTCGACATTTGGTTCAACGTCACTGAAATGAACTGCTCCGAGCGGCCTTTTTTGTGTATTGAACCAATGTCGGAAGGTGTTCTGCGCCGCGGGCCACTTTTTCTTCAGGGCCATAGCGACTCCGCGCCCTCCCCAGTTGGGTGTTGCATCGCTCACTACGTGGGCTATCAACTTTCTTCCGCTTCCGCGCGGGCTCAACACATCCCCGAGCAGGAACTCGATTCGGTTCTCCCGGCCTGCGCGTTTGTCGCTGCATAGAAAACCGGCCACGCGCGGAAAAACTTCACCGGGATATGGCGGTATACCGACACATTCCAGCCTTAGCTTTTCTTGCCCCCCCGTAATCGAAACTCTGCCCTTCGCCGAGTATCCGATTGCTGTGCATTCCGCCACGGGCGAGGAGGATGAAAGAGTGCTCCCGCGAGGAATGGAGTATTTCCATGAGCGGCTCGGAATCAGGTAGTCGTAGGCGTATTTGCTTCCTTCGTGCTCGGAGAGTCGTGACGCAACAAATGCAGAGCAAGGTTCCTCTGAAAGATGGATCAGCCGGATGAGTACGGCTTCAGTCGAGACCTCGTAGCGCCTCCTCGCGGCGAGAACGCTCTCGATTGTGAGGGCATCATTTGGTTCGCGTTCCATGCTGCCAACGGGCATAAGTATCTCGGCAGCCGCGACATTGCACAATGCCTCGAGTTGCCAGTCATCTTGTCCCTCGCCTTCTTTGGCTCGATTGCGAATCCGCTCTCCGCAATCCGAGAACAGGGTGTGTGCAAGTTCGTGGGCAACCGAGTAACGCAGGCGGGCCGGGGGGCGCATTGGGTTGTATTCGATAAGTAATCTGTTTTGCCCGATGGGAATGGTACGCGCATCCGGAATATCGGCTCGCGGGGAAACAGCAATGCCCCTCATTTCTGCCAACTTAAAGGGATCGTAAGGAGGACCAAGCCACCCCTTGTCTATCGCCTCCAGCACCATCTCCCTAGCGGCCTGAACGACGGCTTCGACGGGATCTCGTTCTCCCGCCAGGCGCTTTACCGATTCGTTTGACCATTGATGTATAGCAGTCCTCAAATTCCCTCCAAAATGTCAATCTTACCAAGGACCGAAGACCTCTGTACCGAGAAACCGGCTTTCCACCAGGAACCCCGGCCAAAGCGGGCGGGATGATCCGGCATCAGTCTACTCGAATCACGAGGCAGCGCGCTTCCTAAGGTTGCCGTTCATTCGGTGTGCCGAATGTACGCCGAGATTCCAAGTGCCGCTGCGCGCTCAATATATATCCAATCGTAAAGTTCGCCTGACCTTCCTCTTGCCTCGAACTACACCTACCCTCCCTCTACATCGCAATTCTTCCGGAGCCATACTATGCACGAAACCAGACTCTCTCTGGTCGCGCCCTCGCGCGATCTTGAGAACCTTATTGAGAAAACCCAAGCCTATATTCGCGGCGCGAATGCGCCCGCCACCCTGCTCGCGTACCGATCCGATTTTCGAGACTTCACCCGCTTCTGCCACGAGCACAACCTCTCCTTCCTTCCGTCTACTCCCGAAACCGTCGCTCTCTACATCACCGATTGTGCGAGCCGTCTCGCTTCGGGCACCATCACGCGCCGCCTGACTTCGATCACCAAGGCGCATCAGTCAGCGGGATGCAAGGATTCGCCGGCATCGACGCATCACTTCATCGTGAGCGAGACGTTGAAAGGAATCCGCCGCGCGATCGGCACGGCACAACACGGAAAGAAGCCGTTGCTCACGGCCGATATTCGGCGCATCATTGCCCATTGTCCGAATGGCCTGCGGGGTTGGCGTGATCGCGCACTTCTTCTTATTGGCTTCGCCGGCGCTTTCCGCAGGTCCGAACTTGCTGCGATCGCGGTCTCCGACGTGTCCTATTCGAAGGACGGCCTGGTCATCGACTTGCGGCGCTCCAAGACCGATCAGCAAGCGCGTGGCCGACAGGTCGGCATTCCCTTTGGCAAAGATGCCGGGACATGTCCGGTCCGCGCGCTACGCCGCTGGCTGAAGGAATCGCGAATCAAGTCCGGTCCCCTGTTCCGCGCGATCAACCGCCATGGCCGCGTCAGTCCGCATGGTTTGAATCGCGCCTCGATCGGCTGGATTCTAAAGCGAGCGGCGCAGCGGGCGGGGATGAAGACCCGGCCGCTGGGCGGTCATTCGCTCCGTGCCGGCTGCGTGACCCAGGCGGCGATGAATGGAGCGAACGAACGGGACATCATGCGCCAGACCGGCCACAAATCGACGGAGACACTGGCCAGGTACATCCGCATCGGGCAGATGTTCACTCACAATGCGGCGGCGAGCCTCGGAATTTAAGGCTCGCCGCTCCACAACTCCAAAACCAGGAAAAGGCTCGGCGGTTTACGCAGACCATCGCCGTCGTCGACACAACTACAACGTAAAACCAGCGGAGCTGGCTTGCCAGAAAAAGGCCTTCTCGCAAGTCAGCAGTAATAAGGCTTATTCCTTCACTGTCAATTCTGCGGGACAAAATCCCATAAACGACAAATGCAGCACACGTGCCGCACACGTAACCGGTGACTTGGAATGGTTTCATTCGTGGATCAGCTATTGGAGGGCTGACGGGGGGCAGGAAACTTGCGAGGAATAATCATGCGATCGCCGACACCCCTCGGGCTGGCTTCCCGATCGCGCGACAGCTCCCGGAGTTTTCGGAAATCGATGCGATGACCACAGAGCGGTGGAGACGGATCAATGAAAGGGCGTGCCGCCGGATTTGCCCCCATTGTTAGTGAATCGGGTCGTCCGGGAGGCCACCCTTCAAGCCCTTTATTGGGTCGCATTTTGTGGGTACATATGTCCTCGCATTCCGGGGGTTTAACGATGACATGAGTGCATCATTCCAATGCACGCCGCTTCTTGCTAACCGGCTGCGATTGTAGTGTGGTGCGGATTGAATCGCCTCAGTGCGGAAACGAACTGAAGCGGAATTGGGCGACGATACAAGGGGGAGATTCGGCCAGCTTTTCCGTGGCATAGCCGCCCCTTCCGCCATCCATGGCCACCTCTATCGCTCGATACAGTTCCAACGCCTTCTCGCAAATCATCAGGTCCATCTTCTGATTCGAATCCATGGGAAGTTTCCTTAACTGATCTGTCATCGCCGCCAGATGGCGTAGGGTTTGATCTGAAAGTAGCCCGGTGTCGCCGTTAGCAGTCCGAACACACCGAGCGGGACTGCTCGCCCTCGGAAACCTCTGAGCAAAATCGCATCGTGGCCAGTCATCGCCATTCCGTTTGAGGAGCCGGGCATTTTCAAAATGCTTGCCGACATTTTGACCACACGATTCAATTGTCTTTTGTAGTAGTCATCGCGGTCATCGTAATCGCCGGCGCCGCCCTTTTCGAGCAGAAGATACCCTTCGCTGTTAACCGAAGTTATGCCGTCTGAGGAATAGAATTGTGGCGCATTAAACTCGTCTTCGGCGCACAGAAAAACTGTGTTTCGTCCTAAATCTGCCTGTCTGGTAGCTTTTGCGACGTCCGAATAGATCGTTGGCTCTCCAACACGATCAAGGGCTGCAATTAGAGAGGTAAGCCTCTGTTCGGGAGATTGGAGTTGTTTCGACTGTTCGGTCTTCTTCCGTGAGCCGCTGATATCCCCGGTAATCTCGATTTCGGGACCGCCGAGAAATTTGATGAGCAGATTTTGAAGCCGTGCTACTGCTCCAATTCTTCCCGACAAAGCCTTTTCAACTGTGGTCGAGTATTCGATCTGAAGCCGGTCAACCGTTTGGGCGTAAAGTCCCTCGATACCCGAGCCGTCGAGATAGAGATACCCAACGGGATTCACTCGCGTGGACACATGAAGGATTGTATTTCATTCGCGCGCACATCACAGCTCAACCTCCACCGGAATGATTTAGCAGAGCGGCTGATTACGCAGCAAACTGATAAACGCCTTGATGTGCTCGAAGGTCGTCTCATCGTTCAACATGTGCGGTATCTTCGACCTTTGGTTGTAGCGCAGGCCGACGGTCCATGTCAGGAGCCGGCATGCTGATCAGGCATCAGCCAGCCGCAGCCCGCTTGTTGCGAGTTTGCTGAGGTTGCGGGTCGCCCCGTTTGCAGGAAGTGAGCCAAGAAAACTTTGGACGACTCCAACTTGGACTGATCCTTGGATGCTAGGGCGCCTGTCGGAAGCGACGAGTGGCTTGCAGGGGTTCGTGCTGTCCCAGGTCCCTGACAGCGAGGGAACTGGGGCACCCAGATTCTTTTGTGGGGAGGTGGGCTGCACGCCCATACCAGAAACTTTCTTACGCAGGGTTGGACTTAGGCCGACCGGAACAGGCTGCGACTCCCTTCATCGGAGGAGAAGAGCCAGAAGTAAAAGGCAGCAGAGCACTAAAACGAAGGCAAGGATTCTCTTGGTCTGCACCGCATCATTAAGTTCCTTCGATTTTAGCTTCATTGCTTCATCCGGATGCGGCGATCCAGTCACAAGATGAGCACACTTGTGAGCAGAACAATAAAAGCTCGTAGGCCTACAGTACATACAGATGTATTCGGATGGGGATTTGCACACTACACACTGATTGGCCATCTGGCGAGCCCCGGAAGGTGAAGTATCACCGACAGATGCTGCACAGTATGACCGACACGGTGCATTGGCGTCTAGCAAAATGCTCGTCCAGTCCGCCATGCTGTTCCGGAAGCGTACAACTCCGATGAGCGAAGAGCGGCGGAGCATGTTTCTGCCCACACCCGCGCCGCACCGAATCCTCAACCTCCGCTTCCAGCGCGCCGTCGATCTGCTCCAGCACCCATAAACCCGCTTCCCGCCTGAGCTGCCAAGGTTCACTCCCCTGAAGTCGGCTAGTGTACCGAAATATCAGTCGCAAGTCCGTTCTGGAAACCCGGACGCTGGGGCGTTTTCACGGCCTAATCTCGACCAGAGGAGGGCACTCGAATTGCTCGCACGAACTATAATGCTGTCCATGTCCAGTTTGCGGTCGAAAACGAGATCCCCGGAGTGCCCGGCCGATTACGGCTTGCCCCAAGGAGAGAGGAACAGTTTCATCGCACTGGACTTGGAGACGGCGAACTCGAACATTTCTAGTATCTGCCAAATCGCGTTGGTGTGGTTTGTTGTCGGGGAGCCGGTCAATGTTTGGCATTCTCTCGTGAACCCCGGAGAGCCGTTCGCGGCATTGAATGTCTCCCTTCATGGAATCGACGCGACTGCCGTTCAGGACGCACCTAGTTTCAAGGACATAATGCGCACCGTGGCGGCCCTTCTCGAGGGCAGGGTGGTCGCGAGCCACATGCCCTTCGATAGAATCGCCATCGAAAGAGCATGTTCCCAACACTGTATCCCTCCATTGACGTGCTTATGGATTGACACCGCGCGCGTAGCGCGACGTGCCTGGCCCCGGTTCTCCAAAAGGGGGTATGGGCTCAGGTCTCTGGCGTCGTGGCACGGCATCGACTTTCGCCACCATGACGCAGTCGAAGATGCCACCACCGCCGGTCGCATTCTCGCCCATGCAGTGGCGGAATCCGGCATTAGCTTGGAGGGATGGCTGAGCTATTCAACAACCTCGACGTCTAACAGTCAAAAGATCGTCGATAACGATCGCACGCGGCGTACTCGTTATCGCGGCCTGTCGTCGAGATACGCGGCTGCGGCTGCAGGGCGTTCCTCTCAGTTAAGACGTGCCGTCGGTTCTGAGGTAAGACCATGCGAAGCGAAATCGTAAGAGCCCTTCGAAACATCAGCTCACATGGCGACACCGACGTGTTTCCGTTTCCATTTGAACGTTCGATGTTTCAAGAACGCCTTGATGCCTGTGCCGACCATGTGAAGGATATTGACGAGCACTTTGAAGCCCGTCTGGCCGACTCGCCTCCTCTTACGATCGAGATGTTGAGTCAGGTTGGCTACACCGGCTTCCGCCGCGCGACCCTGATCGAACCTTTCTGGAATGCATACTACCTAGCCCTGGTCATATCAATCGCAGATCGGGTTGAATCCCGGCGAATTCCCGAGGGCGAGAATACGGTCTTCTCTTACCGGTACGGCTGGGACGACAGTCGCAGCAGCCTTTTCACAGACAGCACCTGGAATAACTATCGGCGAGAATCGCTATTACGGAGCAAGAAGTTCAGTTTTGTCTTACAGACCGATATCGCCGACTTCTATCCTCGTGTAAACCATCACCGCCTGGAGAACGCGTTGAAGCGTCTCGAAGTGAGCTCTGAAGCGCCGAACCGACTAATTAAACTCCTGAGTATTTTCTCGGAGACGGCTTCATATGGTCTGCCAATAGGCGGTCCTGCTTCTAGGATCCTCGCGGAACTTGCCCTGAACGACTGTGACCAACATTTGCGAAATAGGGGAATTCGATTCTGCCGCTACGCGGACGACTATTGCATCTTCTGCGATTCAAGGTCCGCGGCGTACTCCTTAATCGTGATGCTCTCGGACAAGCTGGCGAATGATGGGTTATCTCTGCAAAAGCAAAAAACGAAGATTCTGACCGCCGAGGAGTTCGCAGATATCAATCGGCTTTTGGACCCTCTTCCCATCGACGATCCCGCTGCGTCAGAAGAGCAAAAGCTTCTGAGCATATCGATCCGATTTGATCCATACTCACTCACGGCTGAGGAGGACTACGAAGAACTCAAGAGCACGATAAACGAGATCGACATCGTTGGCATTCTTTCAAGGGAGGTGGGAAAGGCTGCGATTGACCAGCCCGTTGCGAAGCAAGCGATCGATGCGCTCAAAGCTCTGGATGGTCCAATGCAGGAGCAGGCCTTGCAGATTCTCTTGGATAAGGAGAATCTCCTGACCCTTTTGCCGGTGTTTCCTACTGTGATGCGAGCGGTGCGCGGGCTCTACCTTGGTCTCAGTGAGGTCGGTATGCTGCGCGTCGACAAAGCGCTTGTGGACCTGTATCAAGGCCATAGCCCACTTTTGGCCGTGGAGCTCAACGTGAGCTACTTCATTCAAGCAATTTCATTGCGACACTCAGACGCCAAGGAACAGATCCTGCTTGCGCTGTTCGAGAAGCATGCCACCAACCCGTACCTTCGGCGTCAAATTATCCTTACGATGGCTAGGTGGCAACGGCACTACTGGCTTACAGACGTGAAAAAAGGATTCAAGAGCGCAACGGAGTGGGAGCGTCGCGCCATCATCGTGGCGTCCTACAGACTGGGCGATGAGGGCGACCACTGGAGGAAGAATAACAAGCGGTTTTGGCACCCGGCCGAGGTGCTAGTACGCGATTGGGCGGCCGACCGAGCGCAGTCGGATAGCCTTGACGGAATTGTATGAATGAACGTGACATCGCGAATGGGTTCTCTGCCGTTTGGTCGGAGTCTTTCCCTATGCTCTCGCCCACTTTCATCGTGGCGTTCAACGAAGCTTTCGTGCGCCCCATACTCGGAAGCGGCGGGATCGTTCGAGCAGTCTCATCAAAAGCGAAGACCGCTCGTCCGGACGTCCTCGCGGAGTTCGGCTTTCGGCTCGCGTCGGCTGCTTTTGAGGCAGGGATACCTGTGAAGGCTGCCGTTCGCGACAAGTCGATATTGGATGCGGCTGACTCGGCGGCATCGAAGCGCATTCGAGAATTTAGGCCTAATCTGCCGTTGGAGGAGCTTAGGCTAAACAAACCGGAACAGCAGGAGGGTGCCCGCCTTGCCGCTGTCTACGAGGAATTCTTGAAGCTCTGGCCAACGGAGGCAGCAACGTTCTCCCCCGCAGTACGGGGCAATGGGCTTCTGAACTCATGCTTCGCTGATCTTTCGGTAGGTAGGACCCTTTTCGAAGTGAAGACGGTCGCCAGGCCGTTCCACTCGCGGGACCTGCGACAGTTGTTGGTATATTTGGCGCTCCAGTCTGCCACTGGGGAGCGGCGATGGGATAATGGCGGACTCTTCAATCCCAGACTTAGCGTGTTTTGTACCTTCAACATCGATTGGCTAGTCACGCGCTTGAGTGGAGGGCGACCGCCCAAAATGGTCTTCGCGGACTTTGTGCAAGCCCTCGCTCGCGATTTCGTGTTTGATAGCCGCTTTTGAACGCAGCGGTTCATGGACTTCCATATTCTCATTCCCCTATTGCATTCTCCCCGAGAACAGTAATGTGCGACCAAGATCAATACCTGATCGGCCCCGGCTATTTTGCACCACGGTAAATGTTAGTCTTCGGCCATAACCGCGCCCGACAGGGTGGAGGATATTGGCGATGAAGAAGAAGCGTTTTTCTGTGGAGCAGATCGTCGCTGTTCTGAAGCAGGCCGAGGTAGGTGTACCAGTGGCCGAGCTGATCCGTAAGGTTGGGGTCAGCGAACAGACTTTCTATCGATGGAAGAAGCAGTACGTGGGTCTGGAGTCGGACCAGGTCCGTGAGATGAAGCATCTGCAGGACGAGAACAGCCGGCTGAAGCAACTGGTGGCAGAGTTGAGCCTGGACAAGACGATGCTTCAGGATGTGCTGCGAAAAAAGTGGTGAAGCCCTCGCGGCGCCGGCCGCTGGTCGACTATCTGCGCGATCAGTACCGAGCCAGCGAGCGGCATGCCTGTCAGATACTTCGGCTGGTGCGGGGCACCTATCGCTACAAGAGCCACCAGAAGGAATGGACAGAACTGCGGGTTCGTATCCGCGAGATCGCGCAGAGCCGGGTCCGATATGGGTACAGGAAAATTCTGGTGCTGTTGCGGCGTGAAGGCTGGCAAGTGGGAAAGCATCTGGTGTATCGGCTGTACAAGGAAGAAGGTCTGGCTCTGAAGAAGCGACCACAGAAGCGACGGAAGGCGGTGCGGCATCGCGAAGAACGGTTCCGTCCGACGGCTCCAGATCAGGCCTGGTCTCTGGACTTCGTCTCCGACCAGTTGCAGGACGGAAGACGCTTCCGGTCCCTGACGATTGTGGATGTCTTTACCCGGGAGAGTGTGGCGATTGAAGCAGGCCAGAGCCTGCGAGGAGAGGATGTGGTACGAACGCTGAATAAGATGAAACACGAAGGCAGGGTGCCGAAGCTGCTGTTCTGTGACAACGGAAGTGAATTCACTAGCCAGGCGATGGATCTGTGGGCCTACCAAAACAGCGCAAAGATTGATTTCTCACGTCCTGGCAAGCCGACAGATAACGCATTCATCGAATCGTTCAATGGAACTTTTCGAGATGAATGCCTCAACGTTCACTGGTTCGAAATCCTCACGGAGGCAAAACAGCTTATCGAAACCTGGCGACAAGAATACAATGGGAGTCGTCCTCACAGGGCTCTCGGAGAGAGGACACCGAGCGAATTCGCCAGTCAATTCGCGGCTAGCCGCGAATTGACTGTAACCTAAACCAGTCGATGACTAACTTTCAACTTGGTTCAAAAAGACTGGGCCCCTCACCGTTGCGCTACACTAACAATCTCGCTGGTACAAAAGATCGGGCAGGCCACCGTGTTTCTGCAGGAACGCTTTTTGGACTATGAGTTCATCCGAAGGACCTTCGACAAGAATGGTCTTCTCCGCGAGGATCATTCGCAGCGTGTCATGTCCTGGTAGCTTTTTGAAATAGGCCTCTGTCGAAGGCGGGAGTTGACCGAGTGTGATCGCCTTCGTCCCATTGAACATCAAGATGTTCTCAACTCCAAGCTTGTTGAGCACGAAGCTGCTGTGTGTCGTAATAATGAGCTGCTTGTTCTTAGCCGATTCATTGATATGAGCGATGAGGCGGTTCAGGTTTGAGTGGGACAAGTGGTTTTCCGGCTCTTCAATGAGGAAGAGGATGCAGCCTTCCTCTGCCGCCGCAATTGCAAGCTTGATCTTGACAGCGTTCTGCTCTCCTTTGCCGACAAGCGTCAGCGGTATGTCGTCGAGATGGGGAAGCACTCCAGTCTCCCAGCCCGCGCGCGCAGTCATGTCGAGCGCAATGGAAAGGACTTTTTCAGTAACCGTTCCGGTCTGTTTTTCCAGCTCCGCATTGATCGACTCGACGCTGGGGTCGCCAAGAAATGTGTCGCGCAAATGTCGGTATGAAAGTGCAAGTTCTACCTTCTGTTTCTTTGTGAGAAAGTCGCGAGCAATTTCGAGGACGTATCGATTGGCAGCGTAGGTGTTGGAAATCGAGCTCGGGTCGATCAGGGCCGAGTTGACGGGAGTTTTTCGAGCATTCAGCGGATTCCCAGCAAAGTCCTGCCAGTTAATTTTGTAATATTCAACCGGGATGCTATTGAGTCGCTCCTTGTCGGAGATATATTCCCTATATTCTGCTCCGAAGGCCTCGTGGTCCAGCTCGATCCTCAGGCTAATCCCGGGCTTGTCTTCTGAACGCGAATTGTTCGTACCTTTGAAAAGCGCGAAATCAGGACAGTCCTGAAGGTAGAGCTCAATGAGAATCGTCGGCGGCTCCGCGCGGACTCCATTGCGAAGCTTCGCCAGGAAATCCTTGACGCAATCTACGTTAAATAGATAGGTGTGAAGCTCCGTGCCTGCAGGTTTGCGATTGATCTGGCATTTCAATGCAAGGTTGATTGCCTCGAGAAGGGTCGATTTACCCGATTCGTTATTGCCTACGATGATATTCAGGTGAGGTTTAAGCGTGAGATGAACTGACGCGAGGGCTCGGTAGTTTTCCACGACGACACGTTCAATGCACATAGACAACACCGCGCTTTGCTCCTGTCGACAGCGATTCCGCAATGCGATCTGGAAGCTTGTGGATGATTAATTATAGGAGCGTTATGTTCAGTTGTGGGAAAATTGAGAGCTTCTTCACAATCGTGGTAAAGCATGGTTTGTTGGCTCAGTGCGAATCACTTTTTGTCAGGATGACTTCGACGGCAGCGGTGAGAATTCGGGGCGCCATGTCTTAGAACACCTACTGACCGGAACATCCGCTGTCAGTGGATCGAGTCGCCCGGGAGGCCACCATTCCGGCCCTTAAAGGGTTGCATTTTGTGGGTTAATAAGTCTCCGCATTTCGAGGGTCTCACGATGGCATCAATGCATGATTCAAACGCATGCCAACTCTTGCTTACCGGCTGCGATTGTTGTGTGGTGCGGAATGACGCGCCTCGGTGCGGAGACTCACAAAGGCGGAATTGGGCGAGGATGCAGGGGTGAGATTGGCGCGTAAACCCCCATCGGCATTCTGAGTGCTGAATCAGGTTTCGATTTGAAAGGCCGAAGCTCCTAATTGAGACTTGGCAGCGTTGTATCGCCGGCATCCGGGTTGGCAGAATAGGCGAATGCTCCGAGTTCGAATGAAGAATCGGCCAACTGCCGACGGGCGAGGAAGAGGCTTTGAATTTCCGGGGATTGGCAGGCGCAATAGTACGCCTCGGCACTCATCCAGAGTTCCAGACAGAGATAGGGTGCGTCGGCACCATCGTTTTGATGCTCCAATACCTCGAAGTTGAGCAGTTGGGGGGCAACGCGGTGTGCGGCGCTCTGCCACGAACCGCCCCGTCGGAGAGAGCGAACAAAAAACTCCCTCGTCTCTCGATTTTTGACTGTGAAGAGCGAGACAACAAGAAGCATTGCGAGTCCTTTCGAAGGGATTTAGTTGAGAGCGCGCGACCAGGACGGCGCTGCAAGTGAGGCTGTTGGGGAAAGCAATCTGCGGAAGGCGAGGTATGGTGCCCTCGCAGATTGGCTCAGGATTTTGCAGTTCGTTGGCGTTGATATTTCTAAGCGCGAGCGGCGGCTAGCACCCTTCAGTGGGCAACATTGGGAGAACGATGAATGGCGAGAGATGTTAGCAGCCGTCAAATGCAGTGCCGGCCAGCGGCACTGGGAGTTTCACGGAAGTATTGACTGTGGGTTGCTGAGGGTCGCCTTCATTCCTTCGAGCTTGATTTTTGCTCCTCGTTGAGAGTCGGGCGCCGCCAGCCTCGAGCCCGTCATAGTCAAGGCATGATCGGACGGCGCATTCGCTATGGCAAGCCGGAGGTAAGCGGGTTCTTATTGCATTTGAGTAGGCTGACTCGTTCCTCCCGGCCAGCTCCCGGCGTTAGAGAGCCGCCTTCGGAAGACCCAGCGTCAGGAGAAGGGCGAGCTAGTTTGCCGGCGGCCCTCCGAGCAGATTTGCGAGGCGAGGTCTGAGAAGACTGAGGAGCCAGAGCAGCACCTGCCGGTGCTCTGCCTCCTCCTCGAATTCATCGTCGCCCGAGAAATATTCGTCAATGATCGCGAGGGCGAAGATTTCCTCGCCCCCGCTTGCCTGGATCGCCCCCATCAACTCGTCTTCGAGCTCAGAGGTGGAGAGCCACGCAGGCGGCTTGAACACCCGCCGCTCACGTGTGGGGCGGTTTCCGTCTTGGAACCTATCGTGCATGGGTTCTCCAGTTTCGCCGCCGGGGATAGACAAGTACTCTTCCGCAGTGGCTCGGTTTGTTTCAGGGCAGGAATGTGGATTCTGAACTGGAATGAGATCCGGCGGATTTGCTGAACCCGCCGGAAGGGCCTTGAACGCCTCGCTGAGAATTCGGATCTGTCTAGCTAGCGCGTTTAAACGCACTCGAGGGGCCTGAGCGCCTGCGTACCGATTTTGGAAGCACCGAGGAGAATCAGCAGGAGGCTCGAGAGAAGTCTGGCTCGCAGACTGAGTTGACGCAGGCCAAATTCGAGCGACATCTTATCGCACGTCCGGGCGACGGTAGCTCAGAAATTAAAGGTTGTGCGTGCCGGGCAAGGATGCCCGGAACACACATCCGTTCGAGTTCCACCGAACCGACTGGCCCTCATTTCAAATCAGCGATTGAACGGCCCTCCACTACCTCTTTCGCTGATATTCGGCTACGCCGAAGAACCCTGGCGCCAGAATAGTATCGGTCTTCCTGTCATACGTCAGCTCTGCCGATCCCAGGATGCCCTTGATCTCCAACATTCCTTTGTCGTAGGTTGCGCCGGCCTTGCTGTCTTTGGTGGTGATGAGGTATTGATCGCCGTTGCGGACGATCTGGAAAGTGTCATTGACGTTTCGAGCATTCACCCAGGTTCCCAGAAACTCGGAACCCTTTGAGCCGCAGCCTGCGAGAATGACGATGCTCAGGAGAAGAACAGAGGCAAGACTGAACTTCGAAGTTTTCATTTGATTACTCCTTGTAAATGCTTTGTTGTCGGCCGCCGGAAACAGTAAGTTCCTTACCGTCCACCTGCGACCCGCCAGTTCGGGAACAACGTGTCAGAATTGGTGATTTGATTGAAGCGGGAATCTTCGCTGTCCGTTTCTTGGAAGTCAGGGCAGCCAGAATCATTGGCGAGTTTGTCTGGTTCTCGCGCCATGCCCATTGGGGGTAGACGGCAGCTGCTGGATCAGGCCCTCAATCGTCCGGATCGGTCCGGCACATCAGGAACAGGAAGATCAGCGGGAAGAAAATCACCACGAGCACGACCTTCGCCAGTGTCTGTCGCTGGGCTCGAGGCAAGGACCAGATGAATCTAACGAGCGTAAGAACCAGTCCCCAAAAGCAAGCCAGGAAAACTGCAACAGCTATCCATAGTTGGACTGGATAGTTCGCCACGTTCAGGTTCGATTCAATCAATAGATTCCTTTCTCGGCAGTGAACCACTGCCGTGAGCGAAAGCCGGATTGCCGTCCGGCACGGGTAGGGACGCTCCCGGCTCAGCTCGCAGCGTGCGATCTGGCCGGAAGCGGGTTGCGATTCATGATTTGCGGTGGGGGTGATGAAGGGAATGCTGAACGGCCGGACTAAATAACCATCACGACTGGTGCCCGGGAAAGGATTCTTCCCGGGCCCCAGACAGAGGTGCATTCTACCTATTTCGACGAATCCAGATTTGGGGCTCACACGACGCCATCAAAGCACGGTCCGAATTCAAGCGGTCTCTGGCTCTCCCGCATTGTTTGTGGCTCGGTGCGGAAAGCGGCGTTCAGGTGCGGCAGCTACGGAAGAAGAAATTGGGGGAGCAAACTGGGGTGAGATTTTTATAAAGTGCCTTTCACCTGTTCCTACTTGCCGGGGAAATCGAATGTGCAATTCGCGTTTTGGGGATCCGTCATCGTCCTGATGGTCCTCGCGGTTTCATTTGCGCCGTTCGAAATGCAAGCGCTCGGCGATCCCTTCCGCTATGCCTGTCTCTGCATTTTCCTTATCGCTGCAACTTTCGGGCTTTGGGTGTTGAACCGTCATCGCGCAAAATCCGCTGTCCTTTATTTTGAGGAACTTCCTGACCAGCTGATTACGACATTGGGCCTTTCCTCGCCTCCTGCTATAGCTGCACCTGGGCGAGGCCCCATCGCTTTCTGATGTGGGCAACTCTGCTCTCGCTTCCGCTTCTCAGTCTCAACTGTGCAACAAAGCACTGAATCCACCACCTTGGTCCGGCCTGTGGTTCACGTAGCGCTCACAGAATAGGTGACCGTTTAGGGATCGATCGCAATAATTGCCTCATTCTGACAGTCCTTGTGCTGGGCATCATGAAGCGTGCCGATGCCCAGCACACGTTGCTGCTGTCCTGGGCGTTGCCTTCCTTTTTACGGTGCTCCCGGCGATCCTTGCAACCAACTGATCGGAGCTATCCATTTGGCAACGGCTTTGTACATAACGGAGGTTCTGAGGCTGTGAACGCAGTCGGTCTTGCGCTCCGGCATTGCGGAGTTAACGAAGCCACTTCGGTCACAGTTCTTACCGACGGCGATGCTGGTTTGCGGCTATCCATCAGCAGGTTGCGCCACAAGCTGACCACATCTTGGATTGGTTCCACATCTCGATGAAATTCACAAATCTCCACCAACTCGCGAAGGGCATAAACGGCTTTGCCGATGGTGGACTTAGGCGCCATGCGCTGGCTGAGATCGAGCACGCGAAGTGGCGTCTTTGGAACGGTCTCACCGAGCGCGGAATCGTGGGTTTGATACATCTTGAGCATTGGGCAGAGGCACGGTGTTTCCAGCACATCCCCTCTTTAAAAAAGCTTGCTCTCACACCGCCGGAGACGATTCGCTATCGGGAATTGAATGCAGACTCCATGCCCGATTACGGTAAGCGGTATCGCGCCGGTCAACGAATCTCGGCTGGGTTTGCCGAGTCGGCGGTCAACGAAATTATCGCGAAACGAATGGTCAAGAAGCAGCAGATGAGATGGAACCGGCATACCGTCCAGAGGTTCTTAGATGTTCGCATTCATGTGCTCAATGGGTCTTTGGAAGACGCATTCCGTCATTGGCTCAAGGGCTTCCGGCCTGTCGCTGACCAAACCCAGCTGGCTCTCTCAGCATGACCAGCCCACAGCTTTGCACACTCTCTTTTGTCTCTTAGAAACCAAAAACACAGGCGAGCGTGCGGAGTTCTGCGGTGGTGCCGGGCAGTTCATGATGACGAGCAACTGAAGAGGAGGTAAAATGAACAACAAGGAGAAAACGCTTACTCCGCTGCGTTTCTCCAATTGCCGCACTGCGAAAGACCGCAAGGTACCTGCAAGCACATGTAAATCGGATGTCCGTTCCAGGGGCTGTGATCTCATTCCGCTTTTCTGGTTAAGGATGGAAGACTGAAACCGCGATAACTCACGTTCGAGTTGTGGAAAGTCCCGTGTGACCGGGTACATCTCTCCTGTTTCGACTGCAATGCTGAAGTTGCGAAACGGATCCTTAACGATGGAGGTAGACAGGAATTGTCAGGTTTCCGCACAAAATTTCAGCTTGCGCTCAGTATTCCTCTGCTTGGCGCAGCGTGCCTGTTTTTGCCTCCTTTGTTTTATGGGCCGTCATCCAATGCTGATTGCTCAGGCTTGACCTGCGCACAAGCAGCTTCTCAGTCAAGCGTGCCGGCGCCTAAGAGTAGTTCGCCTCTGGCGAAATCTCACAGCGCATCTATTTCGATCGACTATCCCGAAGATGGATCCATCTTTCCGCCGGAGATCACACCGCCCACCTTCATTTGGCGCGATCAAGATAGTTCCGCCAAAAGCTGGAGGATCGAGATTGCCTTTGCCGACGGCTCAAGCTCCATCCGTTTTCACTCTCTGGGCGAGCCGATGAAGATTGGGGAGATCGACAAGCGCTGCATTTCCAGCACCAACCAACTTCCATCCCTCACGCCGGAGCAAGCAGCCGCACATACCTGGAAGCCGGAGGCGCAAACTTGGGACTTCGTCAAGAGGCACTCGGTGGGGCGCTCTGCCACAGTGACAATCACCGGTCTGGACGCTTCAGAGCGCCCGGTCAGTCGGAGCCCCGTCACCCTGTCAACTTCCAAAGATCCAGTGAACGGCGAAGTCTTTTATCGCGATGTTCCGTTGATGCCTGCCGAGGGCAAGAAGGGCATCATTCAACCGTTGTCCCCATCGATGCTCTATCTCATCAACTGGAGAATTCGCGATCTTGGCCAGCCGGAGAGCCGCGTGGTGATGCACGACCTGCATACATGCGCCAATTGCCATTCCTTCTCAGCCGACGGCAAGACGATGGGCATGGACATGGACGGACCCAACAACGACAAGGGCCTTTACGCCATTGTTCCCGTGCAGGAGCAGATGTCTATACGCAACGAAGATATTCTGGCCTGGAATACCGATTTGCGTGTGGGGCAGACGCGAGTCGGCTTCATGTCGCAAATCTCTCCAGACGGTCAATACGTCTTGTCCACCTTCGCGGGAAAGGACCAGACGATTCCCAGCTCTTATTTCGTGACCAATTTCAAGGATTATCGCTTCCTCCAGGTCTTTTATCCCACCCGGGGCATCCTCGCCTTTTACAGCCGTGCAACGGGGCGTAGAGAGCCGTTGCCGGGCGCCGACGATCCGCGCTACGTGCAAACGGATGGGGTCTGGAGTCCAGATGGAAAGTACATCGTGTTTGCTCGCGCGGAGGCGCAGGACGCTTACAAGGAAGGACAGCAGCCGCCGCTCGAGGCCAACGATCCCAACGAGGTGCAGATCAAGTACAGCTTGTATCGCGTGCCGTTCAATGGCGGACGCGGCGGCAAGGCGGAGCCGATCGAGGGCGCATCCAACAATGGCATGAGCAACAGCTTTCCCAAGATTTCTCCCGACGGCAAGTGGATTGTGTTCGTCAAATGCCGGAATGCACAACTAATGCGCCCGGACAGTTTGTTGTATATTGTCTCGTCCACGGGAGGAGTGGCGCGCCGCATGCGCTGCAATACGTCGCGGATGAACTCCTGGCACAGCTTTTCGCCCAATGGGCGCTGGATGGTTTTCTCATCCAAGAGCCGGTCCCCTTATACGCAGATGTTCCTGACGCATATCGATGAGAAGGGGAATGACAGCCCGCCAATCTACGTCGACAACTCGACAGCGGCAAACCGCGCAGTCAACCTGCCGGAGTTTGTCAATATTCCTCCCGGCGGGCTCAAGAACATCGATGTGCCGGTGACGGACTTCTATCGTCTCGTTGACGAAGCATTGGACCTGGAGAAGCAGGGTGACACTTCCAACGCGCTGGCCAAGTGGCGACAAGCCCTAGCGTTGAACCCCGATGATGCCTGGGCAAACAATGGAATGGGGATCGCACTTGGCCTGGCAGGAAAGCCGGATGCCTCTATTCCATATTTTCAAAAGGCAGTTCGCATCGATGGAAATTTCTTTGAGGCTTACTACAATTTGGGCGTTGTGCTTGCGAGAGAAGAGCGTGTCAGCGAGGCGATCGATGCGTGGCAAAATACCGTTCGCATTCATCCAAAGTTCTCCCAGGGACATGAGAATCTGGGCCGTGCACTTTATTTGCAAGGGAAGTTCGCCGACTCGCTCGCCGAGCTGCGTCTTGCGCTGGCGGATGAACCGGACCGCATCTTTGCGCTCAATCTAGTCGCGACTCTGCTTGCAACTTGTCCGGATGCATCGATCCGCAATGGCGCCCAGGCGCTTCTTCTCGCCGATCGAGCGAAGCAACTGACCGGTGGAGAAAGTCCTGCTGTTCTCGACACGGTCTCCGCAGCTTACGCTGAAAACGGAAACTTCGCGCAAGCCATCGAAACCGAACAGACCGCGCTCAACCTCGCCACGCAACAAGGCAAATCTTCCCTGGCAACCAAGTTACAAGCCCATCTGGCAAAATATTCGTCGAATGAGCCCCTACGAATACCGCCGGATTCGCTATCCTTCTGACCGGCAAAAGCAAAGGCGGAGAATTCCGCAAGAAATGGAAGCGGGCAGCAGACACGGCAGGATGGAGATCATGAAGCTGTTCCTATTCCGCGATTATTGCAAGGCAATCATCGGCATTCTCGTCTGCATGGCGATTTGCACCGCAAGCGCACAGCTTCCATCCAAGGAAGAGCCTGCGCCGAGGGCCGGCGCCATTTCCGATGAGTCGTCGCCGGTGGCCACGCTTGGCGCTATGGAGGCCGCCTTGCGGAGCGAACTCACGGCACATCCCGAATCTGCTCCCGTGCTTTACAAGCTCGGTCAGATTCTGCGCCTGGAGAACAGGCCGAAGGAATCGCTGGAGGTCTATACCCGGGCAGCCGCGTTGCAAAAGCCGGACGCTGGACAATTACGATCGGTCGCACTGGATTATGTTGTCTTGAACGACTTCAAGGACGCTATCCATTGGCTTGAGATTGCCAGGTCGTTCGAACCCCGCAATGTAGAGGTGCTGTACAGCCTGGGACGGTGCTACTATTCGCAAGCCAGATACCACGAGGCCGAAGGGCTATTTGTAACAATTCTTCAAATCAAGCCGGATCATTTGAAGGCGGAAGAGAATCTGGGCCTCACTTACGATGTGGAGAATCAGCCCGAGAAAGCCGAGCCGGCGTTGCGCAAAGCTGTCGAATGGACTGGACGGGAAACGACCGATGAGTGGCCGTTTCTCGACCTGGGAACTTTCCTGCTGGCGCACGACCGGCCAGGTGATGCAGTGGCGTATCTTCAACGCGCTGCGTCCATTGCCCCAAAATGCGCAGCTTGTCGCGAAAAGCTGGGCCGTGCATTCGTAGCCACCGGAAGAGCAAGCGATGGAGTGAAAGAACTGGAAGCGGCCGTCCAACTCGATCCCAAAGATCCCAAGATTCATTTCGAGTTGGGGCGCGCGTACCGTGCAGCAGGGGCACTGGCGAAGTCGCGCGCTGAATTTGCGGTTAGCCAGACCCTCTATGGGGAGCACAGCCGGAATTAGCGCGATTTGGCATCGCCGGTGGGGCCGGGAGCGATGGCAACGACTGGCTCATCCACCTGAATCTGTCGATCTCCCTTCACATCGGTCAGAGTTTGCACGATCCCGCTTGGCCAGTGAATCTCAATGCTGCCGGCCACCGAGCTATCGCCCATGCCGAAGTGCACGCGAGGATCGCTCGAAGAAAGATAGCCGCTGGCAGTGCTCGCGGTAACCCACTGCGAACCATGTACCGTGGTCAGCTTCACCACCGCGCCGATGCCATCGCGATTGCTCTTGTGTCCTGTCAGATGCAAGGTGATCCAGTGATTTGCGGTGGCAGTCTCGTTGAGCAGGATGTGCGCCGGGCCGCCATTGGTGCTCACTACCGCATCGATGCGGCCGTCGTTGTCGATGTCGCCGATGGCCATGCCGCGGCTCACCCATGGGTCGTGAAAGATGTCGCCCGAAATCTGGGAAACATCCTCAAACCTCTTTCCGGTATTGCGCACCAGCATCATTGGTTCGCGGTAGCGGAGTTGTGGAGAAGTTTTCTCGATCGTATCCAGATCGTGACCTTGCGCAATGAGAAGATCCTTCCAGCCATTGTTGTCATAATCCATGAATCGCACACTCCAACCCGAGTGGAGCTGCGACATGGCGCCGATGCCGGAGGGGCCGGAAACATCGTCGAAGGTGCCATCGCGATTGTTGCGATAGATAGCGTATCTCTGGTTGGCCAAATCGGTCACTACGATGTCGGGCCAACCGTCATTGTCATAATCGGCGAAATCCACACCCATGCCCGCAAATGTTTGCCCGGCGGCATTGACTGCGACTTCAGATTCAAGACCGACTTCTTCGAAGGTTCCATCCGCCTTCTGATGGAAGAGGAACTCGGGCATGGAGTCATTCGCGACATAGAGATCGATGCGTCCATCGCGGTCGTAGTCGGCAGCGGCAATGCCAAGAGCCTTGGCCGGCTTGTCGAGTCCCAGCTTGTGCGAGACCTCGGTGAAATGGCCGTTGCCATCATTGTGGTAGACCAGCATGGTGATCGGCTGGAAGACATCGGGGTGACAATAGCCGCGATAACCGTCGCGATGTTCCGGACCGCACCAGAGGTCATCCCAATTCCAGGTAACATAGCGCGCCACCACCAGGTCAAGCAATCCGTCGTTGTCCAGGTCGACCCATGCCGCGGAAGTGGACCATCCGCTGCCAGCCACGCCTGCTTTTTCAGTGACGTCGGTGAAGGTGCAATCGCCATTGTTGTGGTATAACCGATTGCCTCCATAGCCTGTGACGAAAACATCCTCGTAGCCGTCGTTGTCATAATCGGCGACGGCGACACCCATGCCATAACCAACCCCTTGGAGTCCGGATTTCTCGGTGATGTCTTCGAATGTGCCATCGAGCTTTTGGTGGTACATGCGATTCCAGTACTTGGATCCGGTTTTCTGCGGAATGAAGCCCTTGGGGGTTGGATCGGAGTAGGGTGCGCCGTTCACCAGGTAAAGATCGAGCCGGCCGTCGTTGTCGCAATCGAACAGCGCCACACCGGAGCCCATGGTCTCTATCAGGTACTTGCGAGAGGTGTGCGGCGCCTGGTGCAGAAAATGCACGCCTGCTTTTTCCGTGTTGTCGACGAATCGGCCGGGGACAACCGCTTCCACGGCAGGTTGTGAGCCACTCCCATCCGTTTGTGCGGGCGCCGCTGTCGGCACAAGGCAAAGACAGAGCGCTCCGAACAGTAGATGCGCGGCGCAATCGCGTACTGGCCCGACCAGGCAGGAATCGACTTGTCTCATGCGCGCGCGCACTCCTAGGCTGGATTCCCGTGCACCGTTCCGATCCGGGCACCGCGGTTCAGGGTAAGCCTTCGTTATCTCGTAACGCTGAGGTCGCCGCAAAAGTGTTGAATGCGAATCATGACGACGGGCCCAGGTAGCTTGCGAACTACCTTCAACACATCATATTCGGCGTCCATCAGCCTGTCGATGCGGTCAAGAATCACTGACCGCTAACAGGAATCGAGGCCGGTGCTGGAAGCGGAGATCCACAGCGCAGGGTTATCGATTGGACTCACTTCGGGTGCGCTGAGCATCGCCCGGGCTTTGCTGCGCACGGTTCGGCATGGAAAAATCAAACTCTGCGATAGCATGCGCCTGCCGAGGGTCATCGGCGGCTCTCAAGTTCATAGAGAGCCACGCTGTGCGCGGCCAAGCTTGTATCAATCGCAGGTGACGGGTCCCAGGTTTTGTGGGTCCACAACTCATCAACTCTGGCCGGAGGGTCCGGAAATCCGATCTGACTCCATTTCATGTGTACCGTGGCAGGTGAGTCGGAAAAGTTGAATACAGCCACATAACCCACACCGGCCTGTTGTCCCTTTGAAGTCCAGATGTGCAGGTCGTCCTTTGAGTAGGCTATCTTTGTGTTCGTCGCATGCTGATCGATGGCCAGCACGTCGGAATTGGTGATAAGGGCGAGCGTGAACGGATCGAGGCTGGCGAGATCGCCGCCGAAGATCAACGGAGAATGCAGCATCGACCATAGCGAAATCATGGTTCTCTGTTCGTCAGGCGATAGTCTGGAGGCGCGATCGTCGCCGCGTTCCGCGCGTATGCCGATGCGGCCCAAAGGCAGCATATCCGCATCCGGCCAATGTCCGGCGGACACAAGCGGCACCCAGGATACCGCGTCTTTGTACATCGCTTTAACCGAATCCCAGTTGTCCCACAGGTCGTCTTCGATGCGCCACATTTCGGCATTTGATCGCAGGTCTTCAATCTCGCTGAGCGGAGCCGGGCCGGGTGAAAGGCTGAGGACCATGGGACGCCCGCTATTGAGGATCGCCCGATGCAAAGCCGTGATTTCATCCTTGTGATAAGGTCTTGCCATGTCGTCGGCTTTAATGAAATCCACACCCCAGGCGGCGTAGAGCTTGACGATGGAGTTGTAGTAAGCCTGGGCGCCGGGTTTGGACATATCCACACCGAACATATCCGTATTCCATACACACACACTCGTGGGATCGGCAATCTCAGCTGCGTGAATATTCGTTCCGAGAATGGCCAGATTGTCCTTAACGGCCTGACGCGGAATGCCGCGCAAGATATGAATGCCAAACTTCAACCCTTTGCTGTGCACGTAGTCGGCAAGATGCTTGAAGCCCTTTCCATTCGCAGATGAAGGAAAGCGATTAACAGCTGGGATGAGCCTTCCGTTTCCATCCATGGCAAGAGCGGCTCCGTCCCGATAGCCATGTGCTTTCGCATCGGGCTCGTACCACTGAATGTCAACGACAACATACTGCCATCCATACCGCTTTAGCGCCGACGCCATCACATCTGCATTGGCCTTGACCTCCTCTTCGCGGACGGTGGTTCCATAGGCGTCCCAACTATTCCATCCCATGGGCGGCACAGGGGCCAGCAGCGAGGACTGCGCATAAAGGCTTGAATGGCGAGGGACAACTGTAACAGCAAGACAGAAAAGGAATAGGAAGGCATAAAATCGTTCGCGAAGTTTGCCATCATTGGCGAGTTTCATTTTTGTCTGTTCTCCAGGGATCATTCCGGCGGTTGGCTGCACAAGGGTCAAACCGCAGGATCCTGGCCGGTTGAAGCGCGCATGTTGGTTGCCGAGTTGTTAATTAGAGCTAATTGCATATTGCGAGAGGTCTATGGGCAAGAAGCGAATCCAGCGACTATTCCCCGTAACGATGGGTGCTCAGCCCATTCTGTGTGGGGCGTTCATCCTTCTTGTTCATCTGTCCTCCAAAGGCCGGTTTCGGGCTATTGGAATACGCCTATTTGGGTGACTGAAGCCTTCCTTCCCAGAGAAGTTCCGCTTCCGGTCTGTATTCACTGGACTCACATTCCAACTTGTGCCAGCCGATCGTCCTGCATCAACGAGTGGTCATTTTTGTCTCAGATTTCACACCCCGCGGGTTCGCCTGAGCTGTACTACTATTGGGAAACGCCAGAAGATGTGCTGTCGCCCCAACCACTAAGCAGTCCCGAGCAGAGAAGTTGCAAGGTATAAACGGTTTTTCACATGTCAAATACGTGATCTTAAGAGTGTTCAACCGGATCTGAGCGTCAATCCGGTGGTTCCCTCCGATTTAGTTGAGCCTTCATGGGGCACCCAGAGAATGCGGCCAGGACATTGCGCCTAACTGGAACCTCTGCGCTCTTGCGCGAGACATCGATTTAGATCGGAGACCGTGCCTGGGCATTTTGGGCCTACTTGCAGACATCGCGGTTGCAAAGCACAGCGGTAATGCCCTTACCCTCGGTGATGGTGTAAATACGGTCTGCCGTGGGTAACTTTATTGTCTCCTTGGCGCCGGAAGGCCAATGAACCTCTAGAGTCCCGGGGTCCGTGGCGTCGCCCAGGCCGAAATGTGGACGTTGATCGTTCGACGAGATAAAGCTGCCGCTGGAGAGCACATCTTGACGCATGCGCATGCCGTTTGCATTCAGAAACACAGTGGCGCACATGGCATCGCGCGGACTCTTCGGTCCGCCCACCAGCTTCAGTTCCACCCAGTGATGGTGGTTGGGATTCACGTTTCTGAGCAGTGTTGGCGGGCCATCGACCGGGTTGATGATTACATCGATCTTTCCGTCATTGAACAGATCGCCAAAGGCCGCTCCGCGCGCGGGGACGACCGCCGCCAATCCTGTATCCTTGACCGGCGGTACATACTCGAACCGGCGATCCTTCCCGGCCGGAACATTATGGAAGAGCAGTGGGCGCTCAGCAAATGTCGTGCCCCAGTCATATTTAGCAACTTCGGGATACGTGTGCCCGTTGACCATAAAGAGATCGAGCCAGCCGTCGTTGTCGTAGTCGAGAAAGCCATCGCCCCAGCCTACGAACGGAATGGATGTCTGTGCGATTCCTGCCTGATAACTGACATCGGTAAAGCTCGCATCTCCATCGTTGCGGTAAAGCACTTTGTAATCGTCGGAGAAGTCGGTGATGGCGAAGTCCACTTGGCCGTTATTCTGGTAGTCGCCAACCGCAATGCCCATCGAGGCAAACTCGCGCCCATCCTTATTCAGGGCAAACCCCGAGGCATAACTCTGGTCGTCGAAGGTTCCGTCGCCTTTGTTGATGTAGAGATAATTGGGCTCTGAGTCGTTGCCCACCACCAGGTCAGGCCTGCCGTTGCCCTGGATGCTCAGGAAAATCGATTCAAATCCGTAGTACGCGTTCTTGTCGTCTACACCGGCCTTGACGCTGACATCGGTAAAGGTTCCGTCGCCGTTGTTATGGAATAGGTGGTCAGGCAAGCCCTTAAGGCCGCGCGGGCCGCACATCACGGGCACGCCGCGAAACTGGCAAAATGTGTAGCCCACGGCCTTGGTGCCGGCAAGGGGTAGATTGTTGCGGTCAAAATCCACATAACCCGCGACAAAAAGATCCAGCCGCCCGTCGCCGTCAAAGTCACCCCAGGTGGCTCCGCTGGACCAGTTACCAAGCGCCACGCCGGCTTTTGCGGCGACATCGGTAAAGGTCCCGTCGTGATTGTTGTGGTAGAGCCGGTTCTTGCCATAGTTAGCAACAAAAATATCGGGCCATCCGTCGTTGTCAAAATCGCCAATGGTTACGCCAAAGCCCCAGCGGTCGTTGGTTACGCCTGCCTTGGCAGCCACGTCGGTGAAGGTTCCGTCGTGGTTGTTGTGAAACAGCGCTGCGTGCGGCGGCTCTTCCTTACCGTCGAGGGCGTTAAAGGTCGATCCGTTTACCAGGTAAATATCGAGCCAACCGTCGTTGTCGTAGTCGAGCAGCGCCACGCCTGAACCATCGGTATCGATGATGAATTTCTTTTCCGGCGTGCCCATCTTGTGGCTCCAGTTGGAAAGTCCTGCCGCCTTGGTGATGTCCTGAAAGACCACCGGCCCGGAATCCACGAACCCGCCCGCGGTAATGGGCCGCTTCTGCGCGTCGTACTCGGTCGCAAATGTGCCGCCGGTCGCGTTTCCTCCCATGCCGCCCTGTTGCGGCCGCTGGGGCGGAGCCTGCTCTGAGGCCGATTGCGCCCAAAGCGCGCCGGGCATTGCAAGCATAGCGATCAAAACACCGGAAAGCAGACCGCGAAGATGCAGCAACGAGAGTCCTCCACGCCTTGAAGTGTATCGCAGCCCAAACCGTTTCTCGTGCTCTGGCGGTCAAGGTACTCTTGGGGAGTAAGTATCCAGCGCGGTCCGTTATTCCGGCGCGGCGATCTGAATACTTGCAATGTTTGGCGCCCAACCTGATTCGATGTTCGGCGTTGGCGAGGTTGTGCTGTTCAAGAATCGTATCGTGTTGTTTCCCGGTTTGAGCTGAACGTCTATTTCCATGGGCAAGTAGATCTCTCCCGAGAAGGTATTTGCGAAATACACATGACTGGCCGTCTCCCCATTGATGGCGATCTGCGCAAAGCGGTAGACTTCCCCTTGGCTGTTCGATAGCGTTGTATTGGCCCCAGGCCTGTTATACAGCTCGCCATTTGAGTAGGTAACGATCATCCTGTACAGTCCCGCGGTGGGAACGCTCACGTTATTGAACTGGAGATAATTCTCAACGCCCTGCCCAATGGAGGTCACATAGTCTCCTCCCGGAGCATTGCTATCCTGCCTCACTGAAGCCGCTCCCCCCAATGTATTGACATTGGAAGAGGCCCGATAGGTGACGATATCTCCCTCTGCGGGAGTCACATCGATATAGTCCAGTGCGAGTCCATTGTTTGTCTTGCCGGGAATGGCGCGATAGGCGATCCGGTTGATTCCCGCAGTTAAAAAAAGCCTTGCAGATGCGTCGGTCCACGTGCTTGAGCTTCCCGTACCGGCAAGCGCGATAGTCCGTAAGGAAGCCCCGTTCAGTTTGAGCTCGAGATCGCCAGGGTCATTTGGCGAAGCATAACGGAGAGTCACTTTGTAGTAGCCGCCGGTTGGTGCGTTAACGTCGAATTCAGACGTGGCATTGCCGTCGTTCCCATAGCCCCCCACAAAAGACGTGCCGGAGTAACCTTTGGCATCGCCATAGGCGACTGTGGCATTTCCCGATAACTCGGCATATTCAGCTTCGTAGCGATTTGCCTTATCCACCTTCGATAGACTTGTGGCCGGCGTAACAACGAGGTAGTACGCAGAGTTGGTTTGCGCATCCTGTACGGTGATTCTGACCTTGCCGTTCGACTCGGTATAATCTGCCTCTTGAATGTAATAAGGCCCCGGCGAGGGGCTGGTCGACGTATTGTCCACGCCCCAAACGGAAACATGTACCCTGGAGCCAAAAAACGGCTTCGAGGACAAGCCTCGCAAATCGACGTTTACATTTCCGGAGACGCCGCCAACGATGGCCCTGACCTGCTTTGTGTTGTCGTCAAGAACCGCCATGCCCTGAAGGCCTTGTGCACGATCGCTAGGCGGGGTAACTGCGAGGGTGTCGCCCTCCATTTGACTGTACCAGCGATAGAGCCACCAGCCGCCCGTCGCATGATTGGGCATGCTGTTCGCGCCCAGAGAAGACAAGTTGCCGCTCGTTCCCCAGTAGGCCAGGCAGGCAAAAACTTTGCTTCGCTCAAAACGTGCCATGTATTGAATCAGCTGCCCCGGCACCGCAAGATCGGGAGGGCGACCATACTCGTTGATGACGACCTTGATGGGGGAAATGGCCAGGCTCGCCTCCAGCGACCGATAGTCACTGTATTCCGAATACCAGTTCGCGTACACGCTGTCGGTGAGCTCGTGCCAGGTTACCTCGTCGGGGAGCACGTTGTTGCTCTTCGCAAAGGCCATGAAGCTCGCGAATTTGTTGTGGTCGTATAAGTAGAAATTCGGGCCGGCTATCCTGGCGGAGGGATTAATGGCGCGAATCATATGGTAGATTGTTCTCCAGTCACTCTCAAAGCCAGACAGGTTCGTCATCCCGGTTCCATATTTTCCATAGACCACTCCGTCCGGCTCGTTGAATGGGACGTATACAAAAGATTGGAAATCAGGACTGGATTTCAGCGCCTGAACGATCTGTTGGACGATCTGCGTATAACTTGCAATTCCCGGATTTGGATAGAAGGTGGCGAAGTAGTCCTGCATGTAAATCTGCATCTCTGTTCCGCCGGAGCGTAGAAATGAAGGCATAACCTGGAGAGCGTCTCCACCTGGATGCTGAATGCCTTGCGGCGGCTTCTGTGCGGAGATTTGAGGTTTCAGAGGCGCCATCAGATTCTCGGAAGGAATATCAACCTCCGCCTGCCCGTACAGCCATCCGGAGGCACCATGCAGGATAGGTCCAGTGCTGGAATTGACATCGATTGTCAATGTATTCTGGGCATCCGCTGGACGCGCTGACAACAGCGAGAGAACAAGCACAAGAAGAGAACCGCAACCGAAACGGCGCACCAGGCGAAACGGCGCGGTGATGAGGCTGATGTGATTGAACCCTTGATCAAGCAGCGGATGTGACTTGAACATATTCAACTCCGCCAAACAAAATAGAGGCGCGCCCTCCGGAACCTGGCTCGACTTTTTCAGTTCGAGCCAAGCTCACTGCAACCGGATGCACGCCTCTACGTAATCAGACTTGCTGGTTAGAATTCAACGCGGAATGTCAACTGTCCAGCCCTGGGGCTGTTGTTGGTTCCGCCTACTGTGCCAAAGCCCGCGTCGTATGGATTACCATCCGGTCCACCGAAGACATGGCGGTTGAATACGTTGAAGAACTCGGCACGGAACTGAAAGTCGATCTTTTCCGTGATGGGTGTCCGCTTGATCAGACCGAAGTCCTCTTCCTTATAAGCGAACCCTCTGTCGTCATCCTCATAAGCCGGCTTGTTCCCAAAGTGGTAGCCGGTACTGGCGACCAGGTTGGCTGTGTTGGGATCGGTAAAGGCGGCGGGGTTATACCACTTGTCGGTGCGTGGGTTGAAGTGTCCGCCCTTGCGCGCTGCAGATTCAACGGACTGTCCTGGAACGAGATTCCAGCGAATCGAGTTGCTGAATCCGGGAACGCCCGTGGCGCCTGCAAAACCATTGGGCTGGCCGCTCTGGTAGCGCTGGATGCCGGAGATGGACCAGCCGCCAACCACATAGTTCGCGGCCGCGCTCTTGTTCAGGAAGGCCTTGCCCTTGCCGAACGGCAGGTTGTACAGGTAGCTAACGACAAAGATCTGAGGCGTGTTTTGCGGTGAAACGGCTTTCTCCGCCCTCAGGTTGGTGGGGTTCTGGATGTTGGCCGTGTATGCGCCTCCAAGACTGCCACCGATAATGTTGCCAGTGTCGGTGAGAATCTTCGACCAGGTATACGAAGCCAGGAGGTTGAGGCCGTTGTGGAAGCGCCGCTCGAGCTTGCCGAGCAATGCCTCATAGGTCAACTGGCCATGGTTTTCTCCGAATGCAGCCGTATTGATGTTCTGGTATTGAGGAAAGGGCCGCAGTGACTGAGCGACCGTACCCGAAAAAGTTGGGTACGGTCCACCTGTGATGGTGTTTTCGAGAGCCAGGCCCTGGCCGAAATCGGAGATGGGAAGATTGTTGACTGAGAGCAGATTCGATCCCAGGTGGGTTCCGTGCGAGCCGAGGTAGCCGAGCGTGAAGATGAGATCGGTCGCCAACTGTTGCTGCACATTGACGCCCCAGGTCTGATACATACCTGGACGGCCAAAGCCGCGCTGATTCCACGGAATATTCTGCCCGTTCAGTTGGCTCCGGTCATAGTTGACGGCTGTGCCCGCCGTTGGAACGCCATAATCGCCTGGATTGGAGGTGACACTGGGCGCGGAGGTAGAATCCAGCAGGTTCGAGGCGCCAAAGGGGTTGGTGTTGTTGTTGAATTGTCCGGTCAGAGAGTACCCGGCAGGAATGCCGGCGTAGATCTGCTGCCATTCGAAGATGCCGGCGTTCAGGATGTTGTAGCTTCCCGAAATGACGGTCTTGTGGTTGAGGAACTCCGGCGTCCAGGAAAAGCCCAGGCGAGGTTCGATGTTCTTGTAGTAGACATCGACCCAGCGAGAGCTCAGACCGTCCTTACTGGCAAAGTCCAGAGCGCCTTTGGTTCCTGTTCCGAGGGAACCGGTATTGAGCATATTTGGATCGAATTGCGAGCCGATGTTATGGGTTTCCTTGAAGGGCAGATCAACGTCGTAGCGAAGGCCCAGGGACAAGTTCAAATCGCGGTTGACCTTGTACTCGTCCTGAACGTAGATGGCTACGTACTGTTCGACATTCTTGACGGAACGCAGACTGTTGGTTGAAAAGACGTTCTGCACCTGGCCGGTGAGGAAGCTGGCAACTGCGTTGCCGCTACCAGTGGTTTGGGCGGAGTTGCCTGCTGTCTGGGCCCTGTCAAAGCTGAAATCGCCATTGGTCATGCTCGTGAAGCCGGAGAACGAGGGTGCATTGCGGTATTCTCCGCCGATGGCGATATTGTGGCGGCCCTTCTGCCAGACAACGCTGTCAGCAACATAGTAAGCATTGTCTGAAATCTTGGAGTTGTAGCCTTGATTGCTGAGCGGCTCAGAATCGCCGACACTCTGCGAATCCTCATTCAGGCCAATTCCAGGGAAAAGAAATCCGCTGCCGCCCGGGAGCCCGACCTTCTGGGACCAGTTCTGACCCAGGCTTGCCGTGGTATAGGCTTCAGAGTTGAGAACCCGCGAGAAGGCAATGAGCGCGTGGTTGAGCAGGTTACTGGAGAAGATGTGATCGTAACCGATGCGGATCAGATGCGTCGGCAAATCCTGGCTGGTGAGGAATGGCGTGGTTGGCAGTGGGAAATCAGAGTTGTTGTTATTGCGCACGTTGTCTCGGACGCTGTAGGAGACAAACACATTGTTGTTGGACCCGAATGCCTGGTCAAAGCGCATCGTCTCCGCGGTGCTGATGATCGGGAAACTCCCCGTCCAGTTGTAGTTGTTGTGAATGCCGGCGCTGGCGGGAATCTGCGGAAAATACGAAGCGATGGCCAGTGCCACCTTGCTCTGTTCCCCAAGGGGAATGATGTTGGTGGGGTTGGAGTTGGATCCGTATGCGTTACGGCATTGCGTAGCCACTGTTTGCAGAGTTGTTGGATCGGTCAAAAATCCGTTATACGTGGTCGTTGGGTCAAAGATCTCCCCTTGGTAGATTGGAATTCCGGAAGGGGTTCCTTTGACAACGTCGCAGGTATTGCCCAGTATCGTGGAGGTCAGGTTGGCCGAGAAATCTCCGGTCAGGTTGGCCGATGTTGGTAGAGTGATCAGGTTCGCGTAACCCTGATTCTGGCGGAATTGCTCCCAGGTAAAGAAGAAGAACGTTTTGTTGCGCCCGTCGTAGACGTGCGGAATCCGCACCGGACCGCCGAGCAGAACGCCATAGTTGTTCTTGTCGTCGGGAGGAGTCGGATTGCCGCTGTTGAACCAGCTATTGGCATCCAGAGCGGTACGGCGAAGGAGGTCAAACCCGCCGCCATGCCAGGCGTTGGTACCGGATTTGGATGAGTAGCTCTGCACACCACCGGTGGTTCTGCCGTACTGGGCGGGAATGCCGCCGATGAGTACCTTGAATTCGCCGGTCGCTTCGACCGAGGGAAGAATTTCGTTGGCGAAACCGTCGCCGAAGCTCTCCACTTGCAGGCTGGCGCCGTCGAATAGGATTTCACTGCCAAACGCCTGGCCGCCGGAGACGCCACCTTCAAAGGTGCCGCCGCTGGTGCCAGTGCCATAGGTTGCGGGAGTCAGGAAGACAAAGTCCTGAGAGTTGCGGATGGCCGCGCCATTGGTGGACAACGGCAGATCCAGTACCTGATCCGGGGTAACCACGGTGCCCACATCAGAGCTCTCCGTCTGCAATTGCGGCGCCTCGGAGTTTACTTCAACCGATTCAGTTTGTTCGCCGATCGTGAGTTGGATGTCCAGCGAGGATGTGGATTGAATTTGAACTGCGACGCCGCTCCGTGTTGTGGTCTTGAATCCTTTCGCGACGACAGTAACTCGGTAATCGCCGATGGTCAAAACGGGAAACCGGTATTGGCCGTCTGATTCTGTCACCGATTTGAAGGACTGGCCATTAGCGGCATTTGCCGCTGTCACAACCGCACCAGCAACTGTATTTCCGGTGGGGTCTGTGACTATGCCTGCAAGTGAGCCCTCATTGGACTGTGCCAATGAATTCATGGATGCAAACAATCCAATGGCGAGAACGCAAATGAAAACCTTCAGTGTGGATTTCATGTATTTTTTCCGCCTCCTGAATGCTGATCTTTAGTTCGTGAAAGTTGGGTACATCTGTTGAACTCGATTGAGCTGGTTTTGCCGGTCGTACTCTTCTTGCCCGTGTTCCAGCGCTACGCCGTATACGCTTAAGATCCACTGCCATCCGGCTTTCGGTAACCGTTTACCTGTCGGTGCCAAGTAGTGGTCCTCTGTGAGCTGTTTCCAGTTCGTGTCGATTAATCACGCTGCTCCATTGACTGACTGGTCATTTCACGTCTCGGATACCCAGTTCTACAAATGCGCAGAATCAGACTTGTGTGCGCTTTCATCTGCGAACCACGAAAAAGGGTTGTCGCCTGACTGCCAACCACTAGGCTATTTCAAACAGATAAGTTACAAGATATAAACGGTTTTTCACATGTGAAACATATTGATATAAATATAGTTAACGGTTTCCTCTTTCCCTAATTTGGACTGTGCATTACAATGAACGCCGCGCACCATTTGCAACCCAAGGTCTGAGTTCAACGCTCCCTGTGCTGGCGGGATGAAGGAAAGGCGACAAAGTGACTCGTTCGGATATTCTAGGACGAGGCAATGAAAAATCAGACCCGGCCCCCGCGGAGAGGAACGCTGAAGGCGACCTGTCCCATCGTTTCGACGACGATGAGATGCAGCTTCCGCCGCCTGCTTTGGTAGCAGAGGCGCTTAGACGCATCTTGGAGAGTGAGCAGTTCCACGCCAGCACGCGCGGAAAGCAGTTTCTTCGTTTTGTAGTCCAGTACCGGCTGGAGAATCACCCAGAGCCGCTGAAGGAGCGCATGATCGGCGCCGCCCTTTTCAACCGGCCATTGGATTACGCAACCGGGGACGATTCGGTGGTTCGTGCGCAAGCTCGGGAGGTGCGGCGAAGACTGGAAAAATACAATACGGAGCATGCGCACGGGGAGCAACTTCGAATCGAGCTGCCGATTGGGTCGTATACTCCCGAGTTCAAGCTGAATGAGTACCAGAGTGGCGAGGGGAATGCAAAGACGCAGCTACGCTTGCCGGCAAACGAAAACCCAGGAAGTGTTGACACGCTTGACCGGGTATCGATTCCACAGAAAGACAGACACAGGAGGCTCGCCGTTGGCGTTTTGGCTGTTCTGAGCTGTGTCGCAATCGTCGGTCTTTTCTTCTACCGGAGCCCCGCAAAGTTACCCGGATCATCAATTGCACAGTTTTGGGCACCAGCCCTTGCTTCTTCCAAACCGCTTCTGATTTGTTTACCAAAACCGGTCTTCTACCGGCCCTCGGTAGAATTGTACAAACGCAGTGCAAAGACTCCTGGCGAGTTCGACCAGGAAGTCTATCGCATGAACCACGAACCCCATCTTCAGCCTAGGGATAAACTGACCTGGGACGAAATGGTGCAATACAAGGAATACGGTGTGGCCAAGGGCGATGTGCAGGCAACTGTGATCTTCTCGAACTTCCTCGGCCATCTGGGCAAGGACAGCGAGGTGAGAATCGGCGACGGCTATTCATACGAAGACCTGCGCAATTCTCCGGCGGTGGTGATTGGCGCATTCAGCAACCCCTGGACGATCGAGATGACCTCCGGCTTGCATTTCTCCTTCGTTGACGACGAAAAAGGACTTCGGATTCAGGAACAAGGTCCATCGGGCCGATCCTGGCTGACAACGCATGAACCCCCATACACGGATTATGGCCTGGTGACTCGTCTCCTGGATTCCAGCACTGGACAATTTGTCGTCGTGGTAGCCGGCAATGATGCAAGTGGAGCCGATGCTGCTGCCGAAATGATAGTCAATCAGGATAATTTGGAAAAAGCTCTTCGCGATGCGCCCAGGGATTGGCCCCAAAAGAATGTCCAGATCGTCGTTAGTACGACAGTCAAGGATGCGGCTGCCGGGCCAGCGACAGTAATTGCCGTCTACGTCTGGTAAGCGCCCAAACTCCGCGCAAATGTACCCCGCTGCAAGGTCATACAATCACAGGCCGTGACAACCGAGAGTGTGCCAGTAAGAGCGCGGCTAGCCGTGTCGCCATAACAATATCGCGCTGCGGCGCGCCGGTGGTAAGCGTGCGGTGCTCCCCTCTTGACGGACGCGTGGGGTGCCACACATCTGCGAAGTATCCACATATTGCTTAAGTGGGTACTTGCGGGGAGTGTGGATCAGGCGGCCTGGGAAGTGTGAGCTTGAAGGGTGGGTGCCAGGGTCCAGGGCAGCAGTTCATCGATGCGGCTGATGGGATGTTCGGCGATCTGGGCGAGCACGGTGCGGAGGTAGAGTTCCGGGTCGAGCCCGTTGAGCTTGGCCGAGCCGATGGGCGAGTAGATGTTGGCGGCGCGCTCGCCACCGCAGTCGGAGCCGGCAAACAAGAAGTTCTTCCGCTTATGCCAAGATTTGCATAAACGACAGAACGTAAGCGTCAGACCAAACGCATGGATGACGTCTTTGCGGCCCAGGCGGCAGGAGTAAGGTCTGCGATGCGCTGAAGCGGCGCGTTGGCAAGCCCGGGCAGGATGTCGGCGAGGTAATCGCGCACCGGGATTTTAAGGCGGCGGCAGCTTTCGATCACGGAGATGATAGCGGCCACGCGCGGTCCGGCGGTTTCGCTTCCGATGTGGATCCAGTTGCCTCTGCCGAGGGCGATAGGCCTCATGGAGTTCTCCGCAAGGTTGTTGCTAAGCTCCAGTTCGGAATAATCGAGGAAACAGACCAGCTTTTTCCAAATGGCAAGAGTGTATCTGCAGGCCTGGCCGGCAGCGCTACTGGGCAGCACCGTCTTGCTCATCTCGAGGATGTGAGTGCGGATTTCATCGAGAAGCGGCGGAGCCTTCTCGTGGCGCAGAGCATGGCGTGCGGCGTGGTCCATCTTTTCGTTCCGTGCTTGAGCATCAATCGCGAACAACTCGTTTATCAGTTCAACTGCGCGGATGGATGCGGCATCCTGCTTATTGAGTTTGACCGCATCCACGAAGTATCTTCTGGCGTGGCTCCAACAGGCTGCATGCACTATCTTCGGACCGCCCACGCGATCGTATGCAGCGTAGCCATCTGTTTGAAGAAGTCCTTCGAAGTTGCCGAGGAAGTTCAGTGGGCCTTCGCGTTTGCGGCTCATGCGGAAATCAAAAACTGTCATGCCCTCCGGCGTTCCGTACTGCCAGAGATAAGACTGATGGTTTGTGCCGCTTCCATCATGTGTCTGTACATCGACCGGAGTTTCATCCGCCTGGATGTAGGTGCCGGCAAGCAACTGGTTCCGCATCGCTCCAGCTACCGGCATCAACATCTCTCCGATGGTCATCACCCAACCGCACATCGTAGCCCTGCTGATATCGATGCCCGCGTCACGCAACAAGGCTACGCTTTGCCGAAACAGTGGGCTGTGGTCGCAATATTTGTTCACCACCGTGTCGATGATTACGCCGTCGGAAACCAGGCTCTTGTCGATGATCCTGATGGGAAGAGTCGCCGCCGTTACGCCTTGCTCGGGACATGATTTGCATGCCCGCTTCTCGCGCTTGGTCACCTGAACGAAATACCGCGCCGGCTCAACATCCAGCACTTCGCTGACTTCGTAGCCAATCACGGTGGTCTCAGCGCCGCAGTTGCCGCATACGCACTGCTCCGGCGTGCAGGCAACCACCCGTTCCACACGGGGAAGATTCGCGGGCAGAGCCTGACGTCCGGGATGCTTGCGTTTCTTTTGCTCCCCAACAGGCGGAGCTTTGCGTTCGCTTTCGGCGACTACTTCCTGCTGGCTCACACCGGGCTCTTGCTCCAGTAGTTCCAGTTGCAAATTGCTTAGCTTCTCGCTGCTGGGTCCATATTTCTGAATGAGTACCAAACGAAGACGTTCTTCGAGGACCTGAATCTTCAACCGTGCATACTCGAGCTCTCTGTTCTGCGACGCAACCTGCTCCTTCAGCTGCGCGACAACCTCAGCCATGAAGGGCTCCGAATGCGGAGGAAGAGTAGGCTCAGAAGGCGTGCTCACGATGTCTATTTAATAACATACTTTCTTGTGGATAAATGAGCGAAAAGCCCAGTGTCTATGCGGTCTTCAGTGACTCTTTTGATTCTTCTACCGGAGGCTTGCGATACCACTTCGTCCGCTCGGTCTGCGCCAGATCGATGCCTCCCAAAAGCAGCGCCAGTTCCTCGTAACTCAGTACGATTTTCTTCACGCCGCGGTCTCTCTGCGGCCAACGAAATCTTCCTCCGTCCAATTTCTTTGCACACACCCAAAGCCCGCTTCCGTCATATACCAGAAGCTTCAGGCGATTGCGTCGCGCATTCGTGAAAACAAACACGTGACCGCTTTCCGGATCGCAGCCCAGATGGTCGCGCACCAGCCCGTAGAGACCATTGAAATTCTTGCGCATGTCCGTCGCCCCGACTGCAACATAGATCCGCGTTGCCGGTCCAAACCCGAACACCGTATTACACCCTGTCCAATATGCTCAGCAGACGTTCCAACGTTCCCGCATCAAATCCGCGGCATACTTCGATCCGACGTCTGCTTCGCAGTTCAACGACTAGACCACCATCATGCCTGGCGGCGCCGTTGACATCACGCGCAGTGGAAGGAACCACTTCGACAGGAACAAAAGCACTACCTCCCGCCTGCCGCACACCATGCACGCGCTTACGATATTTATCCAGAGTTCCTACCGCCAAGCCACGCTGCTGGCAGAATGCTGCCCGCATCAATCCGCTCACTTCATACTCCGTAACCAGAGCCTGCACCTCGGCCCAGCTACGCCGCCTTTGTATCGTTCCAGATTCGCTCATGGCTCCAGTGCAACATTAAACGCGGAGCATGAACAGGATGCGTTGCTCAGACGGATACCAAATAGGTGTCCACCTAAATTAAGTGGACACCTATTAAGAACCACCTCCTCAGGTCAAGAGGGGATCTTCGAACGCTTACCAAAATCCAACGCTTATCGCACTTGGAATCTGTGCCATGCTCCTAGGCGCCTCTCCTTTCCAGCTCGAACTCTGTAAGACAGCCAATCCCACGATTTGAAGGTCAAATAGAGTGGCTCTGTTGCGATTGTTCACTCTTCAAGCATTATTGAGCCAATTCATCGTATCTTCCGGTAGCGTCGCACCAAGGCAAAACCGCAATGCGCCCAAGAACTTTCTTGTCCCGTCTGGAGCTCCGTTGAGCAATTCAAACTTGCGAGTGGTAAAGGAGATCCCCGTCCGGAATGCTGTTGAGTTAGCTAGAACATGTTCCCAATATGCGCGAAACATCGGAGTCACTACTTCACGGTAGATGGACTTCGCGGACCGAAGCGCTCGAGAAACCTTCTCTTTGACTGCGAACGAATGCAGCTGCCGAAAGGCAAACCGGCGAGTTCGTTGTAGGATCGCGCAGAAGTTCCCACAGCAGGCCACTATTTTCACCGCTTTCGACAATCTCGATCCTGGTATGGCCGAGTCTCGGCGCAATGCGACGCCAGATGGCCCTGGCTTCAGCGTTTGCCTGGAAGAGGCCTTGAAACAGGACCTTTCCGGAGACTTTGATGAAATCCCGAATGTGTTTTGCACGCACCAGCGCCGCGTCATCTCGTTCGTCGAGAAATCTCTCCAAGTACCACTGGAGGTCTGCCGATACGTTCTTTGTGAGCTGCGGGATCAAAGTTCCGGCGGCATGTAGTGCTGGATGGCCTGACTCGGCCAGTTCCATTGTGAAACCGAGCCCCGAACTTTCGGTGGCGCTCACAATCCTCAGAGTCATTTCGGCGGGTGTAGGCAATGCGCTCCTGTTCATTCGAGAAAACGGTCTATAGCCTCAAGAGGCGGGTACCGTAACCCAATCTCCAAAACACACTGCTAGTGGATCCCCCAAATACGGCGTCAAAAAGTGCACTTACGGGCTTCCACTTCTGCCAACGAATTCGGCAACATATGCGAGCCCCCGACCGCTCATAGCCCAAGGAGCTAAATCATTTGTCATTCGGAAGTGACTCCAACGGAAAATCTCGATGAGCACATCTTCGACGAGAATCATATCGAGAACTGTAGTGCCACGCTTGAGAGGATGGCGCGATCCGATGGATTTCTGATTCTGGAACGAGGTTGGTATTGGTTACAGCCTGCAAGGAGGCGGGTTTTAGTCCGTCTAGATTGTGCAGTGCAACGCGAAACTCTTGCGCTCCCGAGCGGTGTGCAATCCTCCGAAACGAACGAGACAGTAACCTGTTAGATTTGATGGTACCTGTGCTGGTATTCTTGAGTTTTGTTCTGTAAATTATTGATTCTAAAAATATATTGGCTCCTCAGGTAGGACTCGAACCTACAACCCTTCGGTTAACAGCCGAAGCCTTAGTTTCGATCCGAATTCAAAACAGGGCGCTCATGGACGACCGGCTGCCTTCTTCGATTTCCTCCACGCCGCTTGGCGGCAAGTGCGGCAGCGCACGAAAATGCGGTCACCCCTCCTTTCAATCACACTGTTCTGCGAATTGATGAGATGCCCCTGACTACAGCGCTTCTCAGCTGGCACAATGCCGGAGAACTGAACCTGCCGCTTCATATGCGCCGGGTTGCAACAGGCGACTCCAATACACATTCTCGGAGACAGATGGTGGAGCAACCGAGTTCTGGGTGGCATCGGCCCAACCATCAGCTCGTATGCGACGCGTTGCGCCTTCCACTCTTTCCCTGAAATGAAGAGCCTTCCGTATCCGTGGGAGTCCTTCGGCCCGGTGAATTCCCAACACCCTGAATCGGGGAGTATTCGGATCATTGAATAGAGCAATTCGGGCGTCAGGTCCACGCTGATATCGTATCATCACGTATCATCCGCCACCAAGCACTTCAGAAGTCGCCGATTTAGTCACCACCTTGGAAAACTCCCGTGCAGTTGAATGCGCCGCGGTGCGGTATGAGTTATTGCCCTAATATCTTTAGGATCTGATCGTTGTGCGATGAATGCGCTTTGGTGCGGTTTGGTGCGGAGTATTTGAATATTCATTAAAAGGGATTTTGAGTCCGCTGCGTCTGCCAGTTCCGCCATCCCGGCCCGGGGTGGGATCCTGCTTCAAAAAGTATTACATAGGGTTCGGCGGCTGCGCCACCTCGCCAGGCCTGCCCGGCTCCCTTTGAGC
>Ga0302320_10000882_pt1 | contig 71492 bp, 43 predicted proteins | sample Bog_T0_3_FD_202130 | JGI IMG/M metagenome (GOLD analysis project Ga0302320, IMG submission 202130) | Peat permafrost microbial communities from Stordalen Mire near Abisko, Sweden - Bog_T0_3 | ecosystem: Environmental > Terrestrial > Soil > Wetlands > Peat | place: Sweden: Abisko, Stordalen Mire... | reverse complement strand
AAGCCAATCATTGCCAGCCCTGCCAGAAGTACACCCCCCGTACGTTGCCACAATGACCGCATCCTTGAAGTATGAACTATGGACGTGCATGGTTTGTGATTGACCCCCAATCACTTGCAGAGGCCTCAAAACGCGGGGCGAGATGGCCCATGGCGCGAATCGAATCGGATGGCTGTCGAGTCTAATAGACAACGGGCGAAGACCGGAAGCAAGCCGGAGCAAGGAAAATGCAGATTGAGGGCATATTGATTCAAGTCAATGTCACTCGGCTTCGTGCGTGATAAGAACTAGACAATGCAGGAATGATTGGTGTTGTGCGCGCTTTGGCCAATCGCCGAGCGGCACAACAAGCTCCGAGTGCGACTGGAGTTCACGATGCGGCGAATAGTATGCCTGGGTATGATTTTGCTGTTCTGGCTGGGACCGCTTGCGGCGATCCTTCCGGCCAACGCAGAGTCGCGCCTGCCGGCCTGCTGCCGCCGCCATGGGGCGCATCATTGCTCAATGTCCGGCGCAATGGCCTCGATGGCTGACCAGTCATCGTCCGGCTCCACGCCCGCGCTGACCGCTCCTGCGCGCTGCTCCAGTTATCCCGGCTGGATGCTTGCGTCGACCGAACCGGTTGAGGCTTTGATGGCTTCTCTAACCGGTATGCCGGTTCTGCTTGCCAAGCCCCACTCGCCCGCGGCCAGCCGCGCCGCAGCCCGCCTGAGCGAACTCCGCACCCGCGCCAATCGCGGACCTCCCCTCTCCAACATCGGTTGAGAGTCCCGTTGAAGGCATCTTCCCTTTTGAGAGATCGGCCTCATTCCTTTCTGTAGCCGTATCGGCCGTCAGCCATCTTGATGCCTGCAGGATCGCCTCTCTCGGGTCTGCCTTCAACGAATCGCCTCAACCCGCCAAGCTCTGTACGCGTCGCGCTTCTCCGCGCTGTCGAAACCGCCTGCGCTTTTACTGGAGATCTCCCGGAGGTGGCTCCCATGCGAAATCTGTCTCGCTTCACCCTGCTCCTCGTGCTCGCCGCTTCCCTTCCCGCGCGGGCCACTGTCTTCGCCACGGTTCAAGGAGTGGTTCACGATCCCCAGCACCGGCCCATCGCCGATGCCGCGGTAACACTACGGGCCGCCGATTCCTCCTTCACTTTGCGCGCTACAACGGACACCGAGGGTGCATTCGAGCTACCGCAGACTCCCATCGGCGCCTACCGTCTGCAAGTGAGCGCCAACGGCTTCGCAACAGTTGACGAGATCATCGTCATCGCCTCGGGCACCAACCCGGTCGTGCATGTCGCGCTACCGGTCGCATCTGCCACCGAATCCGTTGTGGTGGACGGAGCAACAGCTCAAGTGGATTCCGTTACCCCAACCACGCTTGTAAGCAGAGAGATGATTGAGGAGACACCGGGCGCCAGCCGCGCCACGTCGTTTGCCGCAATCACCGACTATGTTCCTGGCGCTTACATGTGCCATGACATGCTGCATATGCGCGGTGGCCACCAGACCAGTTGGTTGATCGATGGCGTCAATATTCCCAACACCAACATCGCCGCCAACGTCGGACCACAGATCTCGCCGGCCGATACAGATCAGATCGAGGTCCAGCGCGGAAGCTATGCCGCCGACATCGGCGACCGCACCTACGGCGTCTTCAACGTCGTACCCCGCAATGGCTTCGAGCGCGACCGCGAGGCCGAGTTGCGCGTCACCGGCGGCAATTTCTACACCGGAGAAACCGCGCTCTCCGCCGGGGACCACTCACAGAGAACCGCTTGGTATGCCAGCCTGGCCGCGGCGCGCTCTAACTATGGTCTGGAAACACCAATTGCGCCGGTCGTGCATGACGCTACCAATTCGCAAAGCGGATTCGGCTCGTTTCTTGTGAATCCGAATGCTAAGAACCAGTTCCGCTTCAACGGCCAACTGCGCCAGGACTTCTTCCAGGTCCCCGTCGACCCGAACCAAAGTGACTGGCTAACTCAGCTGTATAACTCGAGCGGCCTACGCGACGGACAGACGGAGCGCGACGGATTTCTTATTGCCGACTGGGTGCATACCCTATCGCCCACTTCCATTTTTGAGATCGCTCCCTTCTACCACTGGAACGTGGCCAACTACGACTCGAAGCTGGCGACAGACCTTCCCACCGCAACCACGTTTCATCACACCTCAAACTACGCCGGCTTGCAAGCCAGCGTGCGCGGCGAGGTCAAGCGCAACAATCTCGCGGCCACCTTCTACTCCTTCTATCAGCACGATTCGTCTTTGTTTGGCGTGGTCTTCAACGATAGTTTGGCCCCGACCATCCATGAAACGGATACCGCTACCGGCGGCAACGTCGAAGGTTCGTTCTCTGACAGTTACCGTGTCACAGACTGGCTCACTCTGCTGGCCGGAGTGCGCCTTTCCTCATTCCACGGCGCCAACACTGAAAACTATGCCGACCCGCGTTTCGGCGCTGCGCTCATCATTCCCCGACTGAATTGGGTTTTGCGTGGCTTCTACGGCCGCTACTATCAGGCTCCTCCGCTGGCCAGCGTCAATGGACCGCTGCTCGCCTACGCCAACCTCAACAACACCGGCTTCATCGGGCTTAGCGGCGAGCGCGATGAGGAGCACGAATTCAGCATCCAGATTCCCTACCGCGGGTGGGCGCTGGAGGTCGATAACTTCAAAACACGGATCAATAACTTCCTCGACCACTCAAACATCGGAGAATCCAATGTCTTCATCCCCATCACCGTGGATGGAGCCCTGGTGCGCGCCTGGGAGGCTACGCTGCGCAGCCCGTCCTTATGGCGGCGGGGACAGTTTCATCTCGCCTACTCCAACCAGATTGCCGAGCAGCGCGGACCTATCACCGGTGGCCTTATCTGTACAGAGAACTGCGACGTCAGCCCCGGTTACTCCCCGGTTGATCACGATCAGCGCCACACGCTCAATACCGGCTTCACGGCCACGCTGCCGATGCGCAGCTGGTTCTCAAGCAATGTCTACTACGGTTCAGGCTTCTCCAACGGCACAAAGGGCCCCGATGCAAATGGCGATATTGTCAGTCCATACCAAGGCAATTACCTGCCGGTGCATACCACCTTTGACGCCTCAGCCGGCAAGGCCCTCGGCGAGAACTTCAAGTTAGCAGTTACGGTCATCAACGTCACCAACCACCGCGTGTTGACCGACAGTTCACTTACTATTGGCGGTTTCCACTATAACGACCCACGACAAGTCTCGGCAGAGCTGCGCTACCGCTTCCACTTCTGAAGGATCTTAGGGAGTAGTTGAGTCGGAGTCTTTCGTTCAATTGCTGCGCAAAGTAAAAGTTCGATGCGGCGCGCCCCGCCCATTGCACCGCGATGAGTCGAGGCAGACCAATCGACGGCTGTGAGAGTCGTAGCGGCCCTTGAGTTGGACGCGAATAATGGTCTATCCGGAGAAGAGAAGCGGCCTATCTATACGGGGGTCTTGTGATCCTGCACGAATAGCCCTGATCAGCGCTGACAAACTGAGCGCTCGCCAGCCTTCGCCCGTTAGCCGCCCAGCGCGGGCTTGACGGTTCCTGGAGAAGGAACCGAGGCGGGTTGCGAATCGAGTGCCGGTTTCACAAGTTGATCGGCTTGGGCTATCGGCTGCGCCGACGGCTTGGGGGCTGGTTGCGATGGCGCTTTGGCTGCGGGAGGACCCGGAGCGGGCCTTTCCGCCGGCTGCGAAGCGGGCTGGGGCGGCGACGGCTTTTGGGTCTCTGCCTTCGGCTCGTCCTTGCGATAGGTAACGGAGTTGGCAGAGCCGAGATCGACAATCCTGAGATTGTCATCGGTAACCTCGCCCCCGCGGATAATGTGCGGAGTTATTGCAAAGACAATCTCGCTCTGCGCACGCTCCTTGGTCTCCTGGCCAAATAGATACTTAAGAATCGGAATCTTTGTTATCCACGGATAACCGCTCATGGAATTCGTATCGGTGTCTTCGAGAATGCCTCCGATCAAGTTGACTTCGCCGTCCGCCAGGCGCGCCTCATGCTCGATTCGGCGTTGCCCGATGGTTGGCTGACTGAAGCCGCCGATGTTCTGCACGCCGGTGACAGACGATATCTCGAGAGACATTTTCAGGGTAACTTCGTGGTTTGCATGCACGTAAGGAGTTATGTCGATATTCACGCCAACATCGAGATATTGAAACTGGGTATTCACAGATCCACCCAAACCGCTCTGAAACGATCCTGTCGCGATGGGCACGCGGTCGCCGATCTTCAGCGAAGCCTTCTCGCTGTCAATCGCTCGAAGCTCAGGACGCTGGATGACCTTTGTGTTGCTGTCCGACGCGAGTAGAGAGAAGGAAATGCCCGGGATCGACACGGAGAAGTCGCCGGCGTTGAGCGATGTGAAGGAATTCAAGGTGAGTGATGAGCCGGACGATCCCGAGGAGGAACCTCCACTGGGTGCGAGCGTCACGCTTGCGCTGGTGGGAGGGTTCGTTCCGATCGTGTGGAGTTTGTCGCGGCTGACCTCCATCACGATAACATCGATCACAACTTCGGCTTTTGGCTTATCGATGTCTGTCAGCAGTTTCTGCGCGAGCACCATCTGGTCGGGCGTGCCTCGCAGTGTTAGCGATCTCTGCTCCGGAGTTACCTGGATGCGGTTGATGTCCAGCATACTCTTGAGGGTTCCGGCTGCCTGCTGCAAATCTGCTGGTGTGGCGGCGTTCGTCAGGTAGAACGTCTTCATGACATTCTGTTCGAATTCCTTCCGCTTGCTTGCCGTATCGGATGAAACCATGATCGTATTTGACGACAAGGGCCTCCAGAAGGTCTTCGATTGCAAGGCGAACATGTCGAGAGCCTCGCGCAGGCTCACGTCCTTCAGGTCGAAGGTGATCTTTTGAGGCTTATAATCCGGATCGATCAGCACGTTGATCCCTGCGAGTTTCGCGATCGTCTTGTAAACCACATCGGTGGTTGTCGCCAGATGCAGGGTGACAGGCATATCCGACTTGAGATCCAGCGAAACCGGCCCTGCCGCCTTCTCGGCTTCCTTCTCCAGGTATGAACCCTGCGCCCTGGACTCGTTCGGGTTCTCCTTCTCCACAGCCTGTTTCCGGATCAATTCGGCTGTGCGCCGAATCTCCTGCAGCGCCTCGAAGTTGCTGGCATCGATCTCGGCAGCGTGGCGAAACTCCGCCAGCGCTTCCTGCAATTTGCCGGCGTCGCGCAGTTGCTCACCCGTGTGGATGTGCTGCCCGCCCGAGTAGAATCTAAGCCGCATATAGGCGGCCATGTATTTGGGATCGTTGGGCTTTTCAAAGTGCGCCTGCTTGTAGCCTTCGAAAGCGGCGTCGTAATCGTTCTTCCCTTCAGCGCGAGAGCCTTCCTTGTAAGCATGCTCCGCGCTTTCAGCAAAAATCTGGGCGGCTGGAATCCCCGCCAACACCACGAATAGCATGAATCGCGTTCTTATCATGTCGCCTCGTACGCAATGGCGCGTGAACTCCAAGGCTTCATCGTGGATGATGCAGCTGGGAAGTTCTTTGCTCCTTATCAATGTGAAGCCACATTTCGCCTTCGCACGGTCAGGCGAACCCCGTCTCAACTTCTTGTTTCTGCATGGCTTTCCCGGCAAATGACGGGAAGACTGCCCGCCTTGCCAAAAGGGTCGTGCGCTGCCGACAGGCATTGGAGCAGAAGGCTCTGAAGAATCCCGACCAAAATCCTCCCATCTTCAATGGCCTCGTAGTTGCCCTGCGCAGAGAGATGTGAGCAAGCAATGCAAACAATCTGACTGAATGAAGAGAGGCAATACAAGCATTCCAATTCAATTTGCCATAAACTCGGCTCGATGACGTAGAGCATCCGGGCGAAATCTATTATCGCGATTGCCGGCCTGTAAACGGCCTCCAGAGACCGTTTGTCTTGGAGACCAAGGCTCTGCCTATGAGCAATCCGGCATCGCGAGCCGTGAATACTCCCGTGCCGTCGAGAGGATTCTCATCGAGAGAGTCGAGTTGAACCCCAAGCTGGTTGCGTCTCTCTTTTCAAAACTGCAGATTCAGACAGAGTCGACTCACAATTAGTTGACCAGGCCGCCCGGCCGTTGATTGCCGGCGAACAAAGACACGCCTACGGGTCCGGTGTTCTCTTAGAACACACCGGGCCCTCGCAGTTTTGCCGCAGTGCTGAAATGGGCCCAAATGCCCTTTGCTTGTAACTACGAGAGGTAACCTGGCTGGACTGCGGTGCGTCAAACCAATCGCAGGAACAGTTGGCAGAAGACCGAAACTCCAAGCTGTTCACGAGGGGCGACTATGAAGATCGCAAAGTTTTCAAGATGGACGCTGGCGGCCGTGCTGCTGCTGACCGGATGCAAGAACTTTTGGAATGTGTCAAACAGCACCAGCGGATGCACAACCAGCTGCGCAACCTTATCCAGTGGGGTTTTCTACGTCCTGAACTCCAACGCGGGCCAGGTTCAGATTGCCGGCTATTCTATCGTCAATGGCACGTTGACATCGGTTACCGGCAGCCCCTATTCCCTTCCCTCAGAACCGTTTTCCATCGCGGTTGCCCCCAACGGCAACTTCCTCTATGTCGGCACGCAGAGTGGAATCTTTCGCTATACCATAGCCACGACCGGCGCACTGACGCTGGCCAGTTCGACGGCATTCTATTCTGATTCTTCAGCCGCTTCCATGCAGGTCGATTCGACGGATTCATGGCTGATCGACGACTCGGCCTCGACCCCGGCGTATCTCTACGCCATCCCCATCAATTCCGCCGACGGCACGCTTTCGACCACCAGAACGGTGGCGCCAGTGCAACTCGGCCTCATTCCTACCAGCCATCAGTTGGCGATCTCGCCTGACAACACAAATATTTTTGTCGCACTGGGCACGTTCGGCACAGCCGTGATCCCCTTCAACGCGAATCCTGGCACCGGCAACTCCCCGCTGCCGGCATCCGTCAGCACAACGATCACCGTGAAGACTGCGGGCGGCTCGGCCGAATCAGTTGCCGTGGATCCGTCGAACAAGCTACTCTACATCGGCGAAACACTTGCCATCCCCACAAGCAGCACCAACACCAACACCGGAGGGCTGCGTGCTTTTAATTACAGTTCACTCAGTGGCGCCACCCCGACCGAGATCACCGGCTCCCCCTTTGCAAGTGGAGGATTGACGCCTGTTTCCATTCTTCCCGCCGCATCTGGAGGCTACGTCTATGTTGCCAACTCGACGGTCAGTAACGGAACCAACGGCAGCATATCCACCACCGGCGACATCTCTGGATTCACCCTGACAAGCTCAGGGACCACATATTCGCTCACGGCGCTGAGCAGCATTGCCTCGGCCGGCACATCCCCGGCTGCGATGGCCGTGGATTCAACCGGCAAAGTTGTATTGCTAGTCAATTCCGGTGGCACTCCTGATTTGGATGTGTACACCTTCGATGCCACCTCTGCCGGCAAGCTGGACTCCGCGCTGACCTCTTCGACCGGCACGGATCCTGTCGGAGCAACCGCGATTGCTGCAATCCCATGAGAGCGCAGGGTCGGGGAGAAAGAGCCTCAAAGGCGACAGCCATTCTCCGGCATGGCGATGGTTGAGCCTCCTTATTGATACGGTCGATATGTGGCTCGACATTTCCCACACTTTCGCGTGAGTTATAAGAAGCAGGTTCTTCGCCTCGGCAGCGCCTCGTTTAGTACTACAGTTGTAGATCGAGGATTCCGGAGGGAGCAGAGGGCTTCAGCCCTCTGAATGAGGGCGCATTTGCGGGGCCTTCAGGCCCGGATAGTCGCAGATTTCCCAGGATTAGAAGGACCTGCAACTGTGGTATTAGGAACGTGTTGAAAAACTCTAGCTTTGTATCAGGGCACGACTTCACCGGGGTCCCCATCGACAGGTCTTCGTCGATGGGGTTGGAGTTCAGTCGTGCCGTAAACGCCACAACATTAAGGCGGCCTCTACAGTCTGCGGAAAAGCTCATTCGGGCGGTAGGCCGGGGATTCATCCCCGGTATAAAGACTATGGAATCAGCTCTGGCTTTAGCCACTGAGGTATGTTCTTGCGGCGAATCTCCAGAGATCAGGCCTTTTTCCGCAGCCTGTTTGGCCCCTTATAGCCGAAGATCAGCTTCGAGTTAGTTATTCAACAACTTCTTAGAGCGAAAGAAAGAATTGGGCACTCAATCTCATTGCTCCTTGGCCGGAGCAATCATCAGAATTTGCCCCGTGAGCTATTGCTGCGCCTGTGCGTTTGCCGAGCTCTGACTCTGACTGATCTGCTTGCGCTGTTCGAACATCTGTTGCATCTCGGTGATTCTTTCCGAAGCGCTCTTCCCTGTATCCGTGGATGGCCCGATGCTGGGAGACAATTCAGGAGCGGGAGATCCCGACGTTGTTAAAGCGGCGCCTTCAGGAAGAGTGGGCGGAGCTGGAGATGCGTCGGCCGTCGGAGCGGGCGTCTCGCTTGCCGGAACCGGCGTCGGAACTGCATTGATGTTCTCGGCTGGCGCCGGTTGAGGAGCAGGTTCGTCCACGGCCGGTGCTTCGGACGTTTCATCCGTGGGCTGGGCGCCGTCGTCGCCGGATGTATCGGCGCGCCTGGCATTCTTCGCGGCCCCCAACCAAAGCCGGCGCGCTGGAGAGAGTGAGCGGTCCGATGGAGGGGCGTTCGCTGCCACTTCGGTCGTGCGCTCCATCAGCAGCACAGTCTCGACCTTTCCTGGGTCTTCGTCGGACGATCCAATTACATAGTTGAAGTCTGTTCCACTCAGCAGCGACTCCAGAACCTGCCGCTCCGGTCCCGGGCCAAGCTGCTCAAAGGTTCTCCCGCCTCCTGCTCCCGCGGGAATATCGATTTGGATACCGATGCAGGCATGAACCGCAGCTAACACGCTTCCTAGCGTGGAGTTATTGGCCGAGATAGTAAGTTGGTCGCCATCGCAGGTAACCTTCGGCGCTTTGGGCGGGTTCTCGGCGAGGGTTGCCGGGGGCGTTGCTGCTCCTCCGATGCCCTCCTGGCCTCCCCCATTTGTTTGGTCGGACATCCCTTGCGCGCTCAATGCCGGAGCCACAAGCGCAACCAGCAGCACGGATGCAAGCAGTCGAATCGCATTGTTGATCGCCATCCTCAACCTCCTCTTCTAGCTTTGCGCTGTTGCGATGCGCCTATCCCGTACGCTTCGAAACTTAATCCTGCCCGGCAGAAAACGCCAATTCAGGCTCGGACTGCCGCTCTTCGCTTCCGAGCGCATTAAATGGTTCGGCGATTGTCTTCCGTTTCCATAGCTCATACACCACTGGATACACAAGCAGTTCCAGGATGAATGACGTGAAGATGCCTCCCACCATGGGTGCGGCAATTCGCTTCATTACATCGGAGCCTGTCCCAATCGACCACATCACTGGAAGCAGACCGATACAGGTGGTCGCAAAGGTCATGAACTTCGGCCGCAGCCTCTTTGCGGCGCCGTAGACAATGACCTCCCGCAAATCCTCCAGCGTTCTCAGCCGGCCCCGCATCTTCGCGTCTTCATAAGAGAGATCGAGATAGAGCAGCATGAAGACGCCTGTCTCCGCATCAATGCTCAGCAGCGCGATCAGGCCCACCCACACCGCCACGCTCATGTTGTAATGAAGGAAGTAGAGGGCCCAGACAGCACCGATCGCCGAGAATGGAACGGCGAGTAGCACGATCATCGTCTTGATAAACGAACGGGTGTTGAAGTAGATCAGAAACATCACCAGCACTACGGTTGCCGGCACGACAAACTGCAACCGGCGATTGGCCCGTTCGATGGACTCGAACTGCCCTCCCCAGGAGATGACATAGCCGGGCGGTAGCTGGGTCTTCTCTCTCAAGACACGGCCGGCCTCGGCAATGTAACTCCCTGGGTCGCGATTTGCAAGGTCCACAAAGACATAGCCGGTCAACAGGCCATTCTCATCCCGAATCATCGCCGGGCCGGTGCTGATCTGAATCGTCGCCAATTCACCGATGGGCGCCTGGCGCTGACCGTCACCCGGTACGAGGATGCGTTTTATGGATTCGACGTCGCTGCGGAAATCGCGCATGTAGCGGACATTGACCGGATAACGCTCCGCACCCTGATACACCGTGGTGACATTGTCGCCTCCGATCGAGTTATTGAGAACCTCTTCGGCCTTCTCCACGCTGATGCCATATCGGGCGAGTTGATCGCGCTGCCAGCGGATATCGAGAAAGTATCCCTCGTTGGTCCGTTCTGCAAAAACCCCGCGCGTGCCGGGAACGGATGGCAGAATCGCCTGGACCTGCTTGCCGATCTCTTCAATCGTCTTCGGATCGTCCCCGGAGATCTTCAAGCCTACCGGGGTTCGGATACCGCTCGTCAGCATATCGATGCGGCCCTTGATGGGCATGGTCCAGGCATTGCGCAATCCCGGAACCTTGATTGCCGCATCCATCTGGCTGATCAATTCTTCCGTTGAGATCGTGTCCGGAGTTATATGGCGAAGAATGCGTCTTACCCATCCCGGAGCCCATGAGGAGTACCAGGTATCGACCTGCCGCCACTGGGACCGGGGCTTCAGAGTGATAACTGTCTCGAGCATCGACAGGGGTGCGGGGTCAGTGGCAGTTTCAGCTCGGCCCGCCTTGCCTAGAACCTGATCGACCTCTGGAAACTGCTTGAGAATCAAATCCGTTGCTTGCAGTACGCGCTGTGCTTGTGCGATGGAGATACCAGGCATGGCTGTCGGCATGTAGAGAATCGCGCCTTCGTCCATGGGTGGCATGAACTCGGAACCCAACGAGAGAAATACCGGAATCGTGACGGCAATCAGCACTGCGGCCGCGGTCAAGACGATCCACTTCGAGCGCAGCGTCCATCGGACAGCTGGCTCGTACAGGCGCATCAGAAGCCCGCTGATGGGATTCCGTTCCTCCGGCCGGATGCGTCCAACCAGCAAAGCATTGGTCAGTCTGCACGCCCAGGCCGGCTGGAAGTCGAAGCGCTTGACTCTGGTCAGCAACATGCGAAGCGCCGGATCCAGGGTGATAGCCAACGCCGCGGCTACGATCATCGCCAGAGTCTTGGTGTAGGCCAGCGGGCGGAACATGCGCCCTTCCTGCCCTTGAAGGGTCAGCACCGGCAGGAATGAAATCGCGATGACCAGCAAGGCGAAGAATGTTGGGCCTGCAACTTCTTTCACGGCGGCGAGAACGACATCCCGATGTCTTCCGGGAGATCCGGCACGCTGCCATTGCTCCAGTTTTTTATGCGTCTGTTCAACCACAACGATCGACGCATCGATCAGTTCGCCAAAGGCAATCGCCACTCCGGCTAGAGACATGACGTTGACGCTGATCCCCAGGTAACGCAGGGGAATGAACGAGAGCAGAACCGCTGCCGGCATCGTGATAATGGGAACGGCAGCGCTGGGGAAATGCCAAAGGAATACCAGAATAATGAGGACGACTGTGACGACCACTTCAATGATCGTCTCCTGCACGCTGCTGATGGTGCGGTGAATCAACACCGACCGGTCGTAGATGGGGACGATCTTGACGCCGGGCGGCAGGCTCGGCTCAATTTCCTTCAGCCTGTCTTTGACGCGGCCTATCACATCGAGCGCATTCTCTCCGCTGCGCATGATGACGACGCCGGAGACCACTTCCCCGGCGCCGTTCAGGTCGGAGACTCCGCGCCGCAAATCCGGCCCCTCGACTACTTCGCCCAGATCCTTGATCCGAATCGGCGCCCCGCCTGCCGCCATGGCAACAACAATGTTCTGGAAGTCCTCGATGGAGGTAGCGTAACCCCGGCCGCGAACCATATACTCGGTCCCCCCAAAGTCGAGCAATCGCGCAGTAGTTTCGTTGTTCCCTTCCCGCACCGCGCTGACAACCTGGGAGATCGGAATTCCAAATCCCTGCAGCCGGTTTGGATCGAGATTCACCTGGTACTGGCGGGTGTATCCGCCGACCGGCGCAACATCGGCTACGCCAGGAACCGACCTGAGGTGGTAACGCAGGTTCCAATCCTCGTACGACCTCAACTCAGACAAAGTATGTTGGCCCGTCGTATCGACCAGAGCGTATTGGAAGATCCAGCCGAGGCTGGTTGCGTCCGGCCCAAGTTCTGTCTTGACCCCTTCGGGCAGCTTTGTCAGCACGGTCGCCATATATTCGAGCGTCCGCGAGCGCGCCCAATAAAGATCGGTGCCGTCATCGAAGATCACATAGACATAGCTGTATCCAAAATCGGAGACTCCGCGCACCGCCTTCACATGAGGAGCGCCCAGCATCGCGGTAACGATCGGGTAAGTGACTTGGGTCTCTATGAGGTCGGGACTGCGGTCCCAGCGGGAGAGAACGATGACCTGGGTATCGCCTAAATCCGGAATCGCGTCAAGGTGTGTATGCGCAATCGACCACCACCCGGCCACACAGCCGATCGCCACCACCACAAAGATGGCCCACTTGTTGCGAACGGAAAAATCGATGATCCGGTCAATCACTGTTGAAGCCTCCACTCAGGCTGCTCGTTCTGGCTGCCTTCAACGAAAAATCTCTCAAAACGGGCCTGCCGAAGGCCGACTCCAAAACTGCGCCGCAGGTCCGGCCGCGCATCAGTTCATGGGATGATCCATTGCCGGCTTTCTCTGGGATGCATCCCCGGAAGAGCTGCCGGAGTTGGCGGCGACCTGCAACCGGCTCTCCGAGTCAACCAGGAATGTACCTGCGGCAACCACAGATTCGCCTTCCCTCAATCCCTTCACAATCTGCACGCGATCGTTGAGCCGCCATCCAGTTTCGACTGTGCGCGCTTCAAAATGGCCTGCGGATGTCTGCACGAAGGCTCGCTTCGACAATCCGGAATCAACAACCGCGTCGGAAGGAACCGAAAGACCGGCCGGCAGTGAAACAGCCACCTCAACGTTCACAAACATATCCGGGCGCAATTTGAAGCCCGGGTTATCGACTACCAGCCGGGGTCTCAAAACACGAGTGGCAGGATCGACCTCCGGCAGCACATCGCTCACCGTGGCCTGGAAGCTCTCTCCGGTATCGGGAAGAGTTACGCGAGCCTTGGCGCCGGGGCGGAATGCTTGCGCATCCTTGCCAAAAACCTCTGCCAGAATCCAAACCCGGCTCAGGTCGGCAATGGTGTACATCTCCGTATATCTTTCGAAGCGAACACCAGGAGAGATGTTTCTTGAGAGGATGAATCCGTCCGCGGGAGAGACGACATAGACATTCTCTGGAATCTTGCGCTCTGAGCTGATTTCGTCGATCTGCATATCGCTCATTCCGAGGTTCCGCAAGCGATCGGCGCGGGCTTGCGCGCTGGCTGCGCCCTGCGTGATGGATGGCACCGAGTTATCCTTGGCCGCGGCAGCGCCGCCTGGCGTGCGCTCGTTTGCCGAGAGATAACCGCCTGCAACCGCGAGAAACTCCGGGGAGTACACAACAGCCAGATGCTGGTCCTTCTTGACATGGTTGCCGACGGCGTCGTCGTGGGTCTCCTTGACGTACCCGTCAGTTCCCAGATTGACCCGATAGGTGAGTGTTTGATCGGCTGCAACCCTGCCGAAGACCCTGATAGCGCCCTGACCTGTGTCCTTTTCGACCTTGGCCAACCGGATGCCATAGAGCTGCTGGGAAGCGGGATCGATTTCGACCGCTCCCGGCATTGATTCTTCAGAAGGAAGCAGCGACTGGCTGGCCTCTTCGGCATACACGGGCTCCAATGCCATGCCGCAATCCGGAGCCGTGCCCGGCTTGTCCGAGCGATAGGCGGGGTGCATCGGATCCACCCAGTAGAGAACGCGTCGAGCCTGCGCCGCCTTGGGTCTTGGGTGAAGGTTGACAAAGGCCAATCCGGCGAGCGAAGCCGCGACGATCAGAACGAGATAGAGCCGCTTGCGCATCACTCTATACCTCCTTTATGGGGGCGGGCACCTTGCCGGGAACGCTGCATCTCCGCCATTGGATCCAACTTCTCCACAACTTCGGCCTTCAAAGTGCACACACTCTCGCAATTTGAACTGCCTTAGAAAGCTGTCAGATCATCGCGTGCCTTGTCGGCGCTGTCCTTGTTGCTGAGCAAAGAAATCACTCCTTTCTCCTGAGTCAGCGGGGCAAGTTCTTTCAGAGTTTCGAGGCCTCCGGGTTCTGATCCGCATCAGGAATATCAGTAGCAATCGCGACATCCGCAACCTCTGCGCAGCCCCTGGGAGGCACAGAGACGGGCGCGGGGCTAACAAAAATAAGGCGAACGAAAGAAAACAGAATGAAGTGTATCGGATGTACTTGACATACCGCAAACTTCCTGCTAACCTCAAGCCGGTTGTCGTGGCTTCTCCTCCCTTGAAATTCTGACTCTCGGCGCTGCTCATTTTGGTTCAGCTCAGCGCCAAATCTGATGGGCGAAGTTGCATAGCCAGCCAAATAAGTGTGGGAATGAGAATCAGCCGGGCTGTATTCACAGATAATTTGTAGGCGTTTCAACAAGTGAAATCAGAGTGCGGACACTCCCTGCCGCTCTCGAATCATTGAAAGCCCGCTGGGCCTTGGATGGGGGAATCCGGGGTTCAGCTCGAAGGGACTTGTGTGGAGGGGCTCGTGGCGACAGCACGCTTGCCAGTAGTGATGCAAGGCCAGGGTGGACCAGTAAGAATTGATTCCAACATCGCGGAGCGGGTTGTACTGATGTGCGCATCCGCGCTTTTCACCGGTTTGTCAGAGCATGAATGCAAGGAGATTGCCGCATGCGCGCGGGCGCGAACCTTTGCGCGCGACGAACTCCTCTTCATCCAAGGACAGCCGGTCCGCAACCTGGTGCTCATCCAGTCGGGCAGTGTAAAGAGCACCCAACTCAGTCCCAACGGTAACGAAGTCATCCTATGGATGAGCGGATCGGGCGATTCGGTAGGCGTGCCTGCCGATACTCCGGCTTGCAGTCACACCTGCTCTGCCCGCGCGATGGAGCAGTGCAAGGCATTGACCTGGGAGTACTCCAGGCTGCAAAACATCCTGTCGGAGCATCCGCAGATCAGGAGAAACATCAGCCGGATTCTCTCCAGCAGGCTCAATGAACTCGAGGAGCGGTTCCGCGAGGTCGCAACCGAAAAAGTAGCCAAGCGCGTTGCTTTAGCTCTCCTCAGGTTGCTCAAGCACGTCGGCAAACATTCCTCCGAAGGAGTCGAGGTCTCGCTCTCTCGCGAAGAACTCGCCCAGATGACGGGAACAACTCTTTTCACCATCAGCCGTCTGCTGTCGAGGTGGGGAGAAGAGGGTTTTGTCTTGCCGCGCAGAGAGGCTGTGCTGATCCGCGATCCTATGCGTCTGGCGCAGATGGGCGACGAGCCGCAAGGCGCTTAGCTCCCGCTCCGCGTATCTTATCGGCTCTTGAGCGCTCTCTTCAAAACTGCCTCCAACCCGGCTTTCACCTCGGCGTACTCTGCCGGGGTGATCGTGCCGGAGAGTTTCTCGCTCTCGATGGCAAAGAGCTCTTCCTTCAAAATGTTCAGCAGTGCTGCCTTGCCGCTGGAGGGAGTTGCGGGATAACTCGCCGGCGCAGCGGAGTAACTGGCCGCGGACGCGGCAATAGGCGCTGCGGAAGCCGGCAGTGGCCTGGTTTCAAAGGCTGCGTCACTTAGCGTTGCAGGCAGACCCTGCGCCTGGTCGCCCTGCTTGCGCAGCATGTAGGCCGCCCCGGCTACCAGCAGAAGCGCCAGCCCTCCGAGGATCCACCACTTGTATTTAGTCAGCGGATCGGGAGTATCGATCGGGGTACCGATGCCGCCTCCCGGTCTGGTCACCGTTTCCGCCGATCCGGCGTCTCCCATTCCGCTCGGTATCTGCTGGCCCATCGCCCCGGCCTGCGCCTCTCGCGGCATTTGTCCTTCGCCCGAGAGAGTGAACTCCACTGCCTGCCCTGGGTGAATGTTTTTTGCGATAAAGGTCTGAACGCGCGGATCCTGCTCCGCGGATTGAAACTCCGCTCCCTTGGCGCCCCCGAAGGTCATCCCTTTGGGAACGTAGACCACCAGATTATCGGCAGGCATTTGAGGCTGTGGCGCGAAGGTGGCCTTTCCGCTATAGGAGAGGTGATACTGGACTTCGAATAGAGTTTCCTTTTCGCCCTGATCCGGTTGAATGGGAATATTGATCGTATAGTGTCCCTTTTGACCTAACGGGGTAGGCCGGGTGTTGGTGGGCAGACCTCCTGGCCTTGTGGCAGATGCGCCATCGAGCAGCGCGCCCGCCGGAAGAACAAACTCGAATGTATTGCTGCTGAGCTGCGCCCTGGGAGGCAGGCTTGTGTTCCGCACCAGGTACCGCTCCTGCACCCGCACCATGCCGCCTGCCGCCTCGGCTAGAATCATGTCGGCGTCGATGCTGACTCCCTCGACCTTCGCGGCAACATCGTAGACCGTGATATCTCCCTGGCTACCGCCTTGTGGCGCGGCGATGAAGTAGGTTCCGCCTTGATGAGTCGCCCTGATCAGAAAGGCCCCTCCACCCGGCGATTCGAGCGAATAGTGCCCGTGGGCGTCGGTCGTGGATGTGGCAGCATCCGCCATGCCGGCTTGAACGTCGACCAATGTGACAGTGTCGCCTGCCGACGGCTTGCCGGTGGTCTTGTTGGTCACAGTACCGGTAACAGAAGCGGCCTGTGCCAAAGCAGCTGACAAAAAAAGCCCAAAGACTAGAAAGTGGGGAAACATCCTGTGCAATTTCATACTCATGAAAGAATCCTTCGGTTGCGCCATGGTTCGTTTGACAGATCGCAAAGAGGCTTGCTTTCCGACCTTGGTGAATCGGGAATTACAGATCTAAACAGCCGATGGTGCGCGCAGATACAGTTTAGGCCCGCTGCAAACACCAAGTTATAAGAGTTAGCCGGCGGCGTCAATGCTTTTACACTCGACTACTTGCTCTTTGATTCCTCTGCGGCCCGCGATGCTACGCTTCCATCCGTGGAACCGAATGCAACCCCCGCTGCCTTGAGAAAATCCGAAGGAGGAGTTCCGCCGGCAAAGATCCATGCAAAATCATTGGGTAGCTCGCGCACCTCGCCGCCGCATTCGATCAGCACGCTGCCCTCGCGGAATTCAGTTGGCATGGAGTTGAAGAGCACATCGAGTTTTCCCGACTTCATGTGTTCATCGATTCGTTTTGTATTGCGGTCTTTGAGCCGGTTGAATTCAGTCTTGCGGTAAGAGACAGTTACTTTGTTGCCATCCTGATGCGCCAGGCCCATGGCAGCCTCGACCGCGCTATCTCCACCGCCGACGATGAGAATATTCTTGTGGGTGTAATGGTCGGCTTCGATAAGCCGGTAAAGAACATGAGGAAGCTCTTCGCCCTTGACGCCGAGTTTGCGTGGGGTGCCCGCGCGGCCCAGGGCCAGCACTACCGCGCGGGACTTATACTCCTCGCGCGAAGTGCGAATGCTGAACAAGCCGTCCGTGGCTTTTTTGACCGTCTCCACACCTTCGCCGGTGTGGATGTTCAGGTCCGTTCGCTGCATGATCTTCTCCCAGAATTTCAGCAAATCTTCTTTGGAGAGTGTCGTCTTGTTGAACTTTCCATGCAAAGGAAACTCGACCGGGCTGGTCATTACCAGCTTCTGCCGCGGATACTTTGAAACCGTGCCGCCAACATCTTCGCGTTCCAGCGTGAGAGCCTTCAACCCATGCTCTGAGGCTCGCAGCGAGGCGCTGATGCCGGCAGGTCCCGCGCCAATAATCACCACATCCAGCACATTCTGCTCCGCGAGCTTTCCATTCCCGTTGCCGAAGCGCTGGGCAATGACGTCCATGCTATCGCGGCCCTGGTTGACCGCATTCTTGATCAGCGCCAGCCCACCCAGTTCACCTGCGATAAACAGATTCTCAACGCTGGTTTCATGCTCCTCGCTCATCACCGGGATGTCGGCGCCAGAGCTGGGCTTGGCCATGACCATAGTGATGGCGCCTACCGGGCACTCATCCGCACACAGGCCGTGGCCAATGCATTTATGCCCGTTGATGATGGTGGCTTTGCCGCCTACCAGGGCGAGCACGTCGCCTTCCGGGCAGACGGTCACGCAAGCTCCGCAACCGATGCATTGGTCGTTGGAGATCTTAGGATGCTGCGCCTTGGGTCCGTCGGAAAAGAGCGCGCCCTTTTCGGCTGAGGCTCGTGCTTCAGCCTGGCCGCGCTGATGGGCGCGCCAATGGCGAAGAAAGAAGAACCCTAAAACGATTCCGGCAATCAGCCAGGTTAGAAGAGTTTCCATCTGCTATCGCAACCCCACCGTCAGGAACCCCAGTCCCATGACCACAACAATGTGAATGATTGCAAGCACGGCAAATGCATAACTGAATGGACGATGAATAACATGCCACAGGTGAAAGACGCGCTGCGACTGATCGAGAAAGACAACCCGCTTGGAGAGCGATGCCTTTTGTCTGACCAGCCGAACGACGTGTTCAACTTCCTGGTTTCCGCTTGACAGCAGGCCCCCTGCGGAGAACAGTTTCTTCGAGAATCCGCAGGATGCGCGGCGCAGGCCAGCCACTCGAAACGGACGCTGGAAGTCGAGCGCGATCATCTCGCCGATGGCGAGCAGTGGGCCGATCCGCCGAATATGCGCCGCGGGCGGAGTGCTCATGACCCGATTCAATTGTTCCTCGGAGTAAAGGGACTGGCCAAGCAGGGCCTCGGCGAGTTCGCGTTCGTTGAGATGCAGATCATTGAGAGACAATTCGGCTGCATTGAGCGAACGCGGAATCTGCGCATAAAGATAACGCCCGATGAAGCCGCTGATCGCAACCACCACCATGATCCAGAAAGCAATGCCTGCAATGCCGTGAAACTTGAATGACGCATGAAAGGCAATCACAACCGGCGCAGTGATTCCCGCAATGACATGAAAATCCATCCAGTGCCTCGCGCTGCCCCACCGGCCCAGCCAGGGAATCACCTTGCGCAACGCGTAGAGAAAAATAATGAAGAACAGAACCGTTCCCAGTACGCCCAGTTTGAGACCTATGCTTCCGCCGGGTTCGAGCAGCTCGTGCTTGTCTGAGAATGGCCGTTGATCGAGAGGGAGAAGATAGTAACTGGCTCCATAGATGGCGATTGACGCCACCAGGAGCAATGCCGCCAGCCCCGCAATCCACACACGGATGCGATGACCAGCTTCCTTCCTCTTGCTTGCGGCTTGCTTATCTTTTCCCGCCGCGGCGGCAATTGGAACCGGGCTTTGAAGCAGCGACATGCTCAGGGCTTCTCCTTGTTGGGGTCCTTGTTGGGGTCTGTAGAGACCATCGCCGCGGTATGATCGTTTCCGGCGGCGGCATTCTCTGCGAGAATCTTCACGTTCGGGTCTGGTTCGGCATCGGTTGAGAAACTCTTATAGCCATCGAAGACATGCGTGTTGCGCCAGTGCTGACGCGGTGTCGTCACCTCAACCACGGCCAGCGCCGGCAAAGTGATGGGCGAGACGTTCTTTCCCAGACTGGTCGGCTTGTATTCGACGTGGATACTGAGCGAGCGCAGGCCGACGTCGCTCATGTCATGTTGCAGCCCGGCTTCCATCTTCACCACTTCTCCGGTTTGTTTGTCAAGCCAGGCGGTGCCTTCGAGTTCGAGCGGATATTCACGGCCGCGCAGGGCAAGCGCTGCGGGACTGCGGCGTCCCTGAATATGGGAAAAGTGAACTGGAATGGCCGCCCTGCCATTGATCATCTCATCGGCGCCGGTTGTGAATTGAAAGCTGTCGCGATAGTAAGGATGAAAGACCAGCAGCACGGTAGAGAAGCCGTTGGTGACCAGCATGGGCAGCGCCTTGTGACGGGAAGCGGACGACTCGATTCGCGACTCATTCAATTGAAGGTCGTCTCCGTTTCCATCGATCATGATGAGATAGTCGTACTTCGCGCGCTCCGACGCCTCCACATGGCCATTACCGGCCAGTTTCTCCTGAGTCACAGACTCGGTGCAGTGCAGGTCCGCGAGTTTGGCAAGATATGCGGTGACCTGGCGCTGCGCGAGATCGGCAGGGCTCAAAGCGGGCGTCTGGCCGGCGGCAAATGCCGCCCATAGTGCCAGCAGAATCCCTGACAGTAACCAGTTCCACTTATGGTTGGTTGGCGTTGGCATGCGCTGCTCTCCTGGCTGATGCCCGGTTGTCAAACCTGTAGCCGAGCGTTGTCGTCCATTGGTTGTACTCCATCGTGCCTCCACGCTGTGCCGTAAAAGCGCTCTGAAGAAAATATCTGGATCCCAGATTTGTGTCGAATGCCGTGTTCACAAAGAACGAATTGCTGTTGGCAGCCAGCGTCGAGTTATACGCGTAGTTGCCGCCCTGCAGGCTCATCCGTAATCGTTCACCCAGATCCCTGGTAAGAGAAACCGAACGGTAGGTGCCGGCGGCAAAGGCGCTGTCGAACTTAGAGTAGCGCGCATCGGCCACAAGGCCTGTCTTCCAGATGTTAGACATCGTAACCCCGTAAAGGGTATTCAAAGAGCTTTTCGGATCGCTCGAGTCGCTGCTCCTTCCCAGGCTGAAGTAGCCCGTAATGTGCTCCGGGAATTGGATGCGGGCGCCTCCATTCAGCCCCTGGAAAAGGTACTTGTCCAGCAGACCGGTTCCGACCAGCGTTGCATCGTACGTCGGCACATCGCGGAAGTATGTATCCGTGAGGTCCAGAGTTACGCGCGGATGAACCTGAAGCCGCACCGTAAGAAGGCTCTGGCCAAGTCCCATGCTGACGGCCGGGCTGTTGGGATTGGCGGTGGGCCGGTCGACCTGCATCGAGTGATATACAGAGAAGTAGCGCTTGTACGAGAAGTCGTTCTCCGCAAAGAGGAATGGCCTGTTGACGCTCCAGCCGATCAGATTCACGCCAACCCCGGCTGTGCTTGAGTAGTGCAGGTTTTCAAAATTCCCTCCATGCACGTTAAAGAACCAGCCGCCGATCTTTCCTTTCGGGTTGTAACTCCACGAGGTTGGATCCGGAGTTGACCCGGCAAAGATGCCGGTCACGGTATTCGATGTAAACTGCCTCCCCATATAGCCGCCATCAATGGTTTCGAGGCTGCTGGCCCAAGGCAGATAGAGGCGGCCTACTCCCGCGATCCAATGCGATTGCGGATTGATGTACGTCATGCTCATCAGATAAGTGCGGTTGATCGTGTCCTGCAAGGTCGGCTGGGATGGACTGGAGCCCTTTTGCAGGCTTCCACGCCAGTAACCGTTCAGATTCCAATGGCTGCCTAAGATGCGCGTAAAATCCGCGCGAACAACCATTCCAAATTCGTCGGTGGTGGTGCTTCCCTGGCCAAGCTGTTGGATCATGCTCATATCGAATCCGATCCGGCCGCGCATCTGGTTGACCTCGGGAAGAGGAGGACGCGGAATCGTGTCGCGAACCTCTTCGTCGAGTGGATCGCCCTCGCTGAAAGTGACCACCATCGGGTACTTGCGGGTATTGCCGAGCGTGTTCTTCTCGACCAGCTTTTCGACTTCGGCATCCGGCATCGAGACCACGTCCCCAACGGCAATTTCCCGCGCCGAGGCGACAACCTCGCAAACAGCCGAGGTGGAAGCGACCGAGAGGACGGTGAGCTTTGCTACAACTCCCGGTTCGAGTGCGGCTTCCACGCCGTCCTTAGGCGCCCTGTTGGGGTCCTGTTTCAGCACGAGCTTGGTGCCATCGGCCAACCCTGCGTCGCGCCCGCCATCGATGTACACATCCGATCCGCTGATATAGCGCACGTGGAACTGGGTCCGCGTCTCCGCTGTAACAGTCGGCGCCTTTGCCTCCGGCGCCGCTGTAGTCGGCGCAGTGGCTTCCTGTGCGGCGCAGATCGGAAGAACGAGAAGAACAAGCGGCAAAAAAGTGTGTCGCATTCTGGCTATCCTCCTGAACCGTTCTTATGGCAGGCGTAGCAGTTCACGCTGTTGTAGACATATCCGTTGACATTCTCGTGATGGAAGTTGGCTGCGTTGTTGCCCCCATGGCAACTGGTGCATGTGAAGACCGAGTAATCCGCGGAGTTCGTGTGGCAAGTGGCGCAGACCGAATTCGCATTGCCGTGATTCATGGGGAAGAAGGTGTGGTAACTTGCGGGCAAGGTCGCGGGCAGCCATGCAGTCGTGGTGTGGCACGTAGTGCATGTCGTGGGCCAGCCCGCCGTCACGTGATTCGGATTCGTGGTCCCGGTGAAATCTGCCGTGTGGCAGGAGTAACAATCCGTGGGAGTCCCTGCAAACACATTGTTGACATGGCATAGATTGCAGGCCACCGTAGTGTGCGCGCCGGTCAGCGGGAAGGGCGTGCTGTTGTGGTTAAACGTTGCGCCTGCCCACGAGGTCGTGGTGTGGCACGTGTCGCAGGTGGTCGGGAATCCCGCCGCGGCGTGAGCAGGATTGGTGGTCCCGTTCCAATCCGCCAGGTGGCAACCGTAGCAGGCGGTGGGCAGCGAGCCGTTATAAGTGCTGGCGCTGGTGTGGCACTGAACGCATTGCATTGTGGCGTGGAAGCCCGTCAACGGGAACGACGTCGTGGCGTGATTGAAGGTCGAGGTTGTCCAGTTAGTCGTCGAGTGGCAGATCGTGCAATCGGTCGGGAAGCCTGCGGCCACGTGTGCAGGGTTTGTCGTCCCGGTGAAATCCGCCTGATGGCACGAGTAACATGCCGTCGGCGTTGACGTGTAGCTATTGTTCGCGTGGCACTGCACGCAGGCTACGGTTGCGTGGAATCCGGTCAGCGCCCAATTGGCATAGAGCGTGTGATTGAACGTAGCCAGGGTCGTCCAGTCGGTGTTGGTGTGGCAGGTGTCGCATGTGGTTGGGAAGGCCACAGCCACGTGACTCGGATTCGTGGTTCCGGTGAAATCCGCCTGGTGGCAGCCATAGCAGTTGGTCGGTAGCGTCGTGTAGTTGTTATTCGTATGGCATTGCGCACAGGCCAATGTGGCATGAGCTCCCAGCAGCGGGAAGACCGATGCGTGATTGAAAGTGGACGAAGTCCAGTTCGTCGTCGAATGGCACAAAGTGCAATCGGTCGGAAAGCCGCCCGCCACGTGAGCGGGATTTGTAGTTCCCGTAAAGTCCGCCTGATGGCAGCCGTAGCACGCTGTGGGAAGTGTTGTGTAGTTGTTGTTGGTGTGGCAGGTCGCGCACGCAATGGATGTATGTGCGCCGGTCAGCGGGAACGACGTTGTACTGTGATTGAAAGTCGCACCGGTCCAGTCGGTAGTCGAATGGCAAGTGGCGCACGTGGTGGGGAAGCCAGCCGTCGCGTGAGGAGGAGCGTTGGTTCCGGCATAATCCGCCTTGTGGCAGGAGTAGCAATCGGTCGGCACCGTTGTGTAGTTGTTATTGATATGGCACTGCGCGCAAGCCAACGTGGCATGAAAGCCGGTCAAGGGGAATACTGTCGAGTGATTGAAGGTAGACGAAGTCCAGTTCGTCGTCGAGTGGCATAAGGTGCAGTCGGTCGGGAAGCCTGCCGTCACGTGAGCGGGATTTGTGGTCCCGGTAAAATCCGCCTGATGGCAGCCATAGCATGCCGTTGGCAGCGTTGTGTAGTTATTGTTCGTGTGGCAACTCGCACAAGCAACAGTCGTGTGTGCTCCCGTCAGCGGGAAGGCCGTGTTGTTATGATTGAAAGTCGCCGCCGTCCAGGATGAAGTGTTATGGCAGGTTGCGCAGGTGGTGGGGAAGCCGACCTGAGCGTGATTCGGATTCGTCGTGCCGTTGTAATCCGCCGTGTGGCAGGAGTAGCAATCCGTGGGAACGGTTGTGTAGTTATTGTTGGTGTGGCACTGAGCGCATGGAACAGTAAGATGCGCCCCCGTCAGCGGGAAGGCACCAGTCGAGTGGTTGAATGTCGACGGGCTCCAGCCGCTGGTCGAGTGGCACAAGCTGCAATCGGTCGGGAAACCAGAGGTAACATGATTGGGACTGGTAGTCCCGGTGAAATCCGCCTGATGACAGGCGTAACATGCGGTCGGCGTTGACGTGTAATTGTTGTTCGTGTGGCACTGAGCGCAAGTTAGGGTCGCATGCATGCCTGTCAGAGGATAGTTCGCAAAGAGCGCGTGATTGAACGTGATAGTCGTCCAGTTGGTGGTGCTGTGGCAGGTGTCGCAGGTGGTGGGGAAGGCTGCCGCAACGTGATTGGGATTCGTGGTCCCCGTGAAATCCGCCTGGTGGCAGCCGTAGCAATTCGTAGGAAGCGTCGTGTAGTTATTGTTCGTGTGGCACTGCGCGCAAGCCATCGTGGCATGAGCCCCGGTCAGCGGAAAGACCGACGCGTGATTGAAACTCGACGTCGTCCAGTTCGCGGTTGTGTGGCAAAGAGTGCAATCTGTGGGGAAGCCGCCAGCAACGTGATTGGGATTTGTCGTCCCAGTAAAGTCCGCCTGGTGACAGGCATAACATGCCGTCGGCGTTGAAGTGTAATTGTTGTTGGTATGGCACTGCGCACATGCCACGGTAGCATGCCCTCCAGTTAGGGGATAGTGCGCATAAAGCGCGTGATCGAAGGTGGCCGGGCTCCAACTCACTGTCGAGTGACAAACGGCGCAGTCGTGCGGCAGGCCCAGCTGCACATGCGGCGGATTGGTGGTGTTTTGAAAATCGACTGTGTGCGTGTGGCAGCTATAACAGTCCGCCGGCGTTCCTTTGTAAACATTATTGACATGGCATGCGATGCAGGGCAGAGTGGCATGCGTCCCGGTCAGCGCATAGCCAGTGTACTTGAGGTGGTCGAACTTCGCTCCGAACCAACTATCCATCGTATGGCAGCTTTCGCACGTGGTGGGGAAGCCGAGACCCTTGTGGTCGATGACCGGCGTCAAGAAGTCCTGTTGATGGCAGGAATAGCATTCCGTAGAAAGGCCCTGGAACTGCCCCGCGGCGGCGTTCTTGTGGCACTCGTCGCATTCCACCAGGGCATGAGCACCGACCAGCGGAAAGCGGTTCTGGTGATTGCGAATCGCATCTAGCGATACATTCCAGCCCTTCACCGTGTGGCAGCTTTCACAGTTGGCGCCGAATTGCCGGCGATGAATATCGGCGTGGCAATCGGCGCATTTGGTGCTGACATTCTTGAAAATTAAACTGGAATGACATTGGGTGCAGCCGACCTTCTGGTGCATCCCGCGCAATGGATAGCCTGTCGTGTCGTGGTTGAACTCGGGATTGGACCGGATCGGTTTCCAACTGGTGTACGTGTGGCAGTTCTGGCAGGGGATGGCCAAGGGACCATGCGGATTGGTTACCTTGGCTTGGGGGCCGCCGACATTGGGGCGCGGATTCTCCGTTGGCTGTTGCGCCCTCAAGCCGACCAGCAATGGCAGCAGCGCAATCCCAATACTAAGGAGCCAACGTCTCCGGTCCATCTGCCTCTCCACGCTTCGTTTGCCGCCTCTCCCGCCGGTATGCATCCCGGCACCGAATGCGCGCTAAGCTCCGCCAACCAGTCATCCCTTAAACAGCCGGTTATGAACAAGTTGAGCCTGTTGAGACGAAGACAATTTGCGCCCGCGCGAACAAATCAAGTGAATTCACTGCATGTGAACTCACGGATTCCCAAGGGGCTGTGGAGCTTCGGCCTCAAGAGCTGGTTTTCAACCTGTTCACCGGATGCACTCTGCGCAGCCCTTATTTTGCAATTAGCTGGCCAATGGCTTCTGTAAGCGATCCTCGTCGAACAGGCCGCGATTCCGGGGCTTTGATTCTCAAAGGCAACAAAATCATTAAGACAAATAGATTCCTGCACTTGGCTCGATCTCATCTATTTTGTGATCCATATCACAAAATTGAATGTAAAATCACTTTACAACAACTGCTTCTGCCGGTCTATCAAAAAAGTTCATTGCACGAGGAATGACCGCGTAAGATTTACCTGCTTCATGTCAGAATTCCCCACCGAGGAGCGATCGTCAGTCTCCTTGGGGACGTTTGTCCCGTGGCAAGCCGCACAGGCCGTGGGGCAGGGCTTGTAAAACAGCACCAGGTTGCCGTCCACCGGTTTCGTGAGCGTGTGGCAGGCCGAACAGGCCACATCCTGGTGGCCGCCCTTGAGAGAAAACGCCGTCTTCTCGTGATCGAAGAGAGATGGCTTCCACTTGTTGCTGTTGTGGCAACTTGCGCAGTCGTTCCCACGCGCGCCAAATTGGTCAGAGTGAGGATTCTCGTGGCACTCGCCGCAGGTAACCGGGGCCGCTGTGAACTGAACGTGGAGCATGGTAAGTTCCATGTTCGGCGGCTTGTGGCAGTCGGCACAAGCCGTGGCTCGATGCGAGCCTTCGAGCGGGAACTTCGTCCGAGCGTGGTCGAACTTCGTCAGATCCTTCCATTCCTTGGTCGAGTGGCAGGCTTCGCAGCCCAATGGCTTGCCCTTGGCATCCAACCCCGCCATGCGCTCGGCGAACTGCCCTTTGTGAATATCCTCGTGACAACTGGTGCAGCCGAGCCCCTTGAAGTGATAACGCGCCACCTTCGAGTCAATCAGCGGCTTGTGGCAGTCGTTGCAGGCGACGGCGGTATGCCCTCCCATCAGCGGCCAGTTGGACTTCTGGTGCTTGGCCAGCGTGTAGTTTGAGGTCTTGAAGGTGGCGCCGTCATGGCATTGCTCGCAGCGGTTAAGCCACGGCGCGCTCGCAAACTGCCCCTCGTGTTCGTCCTTGTGGCAGTCCACGCACTGCTCGAATTTGAGCCTGTAGCGGGTCTCCTTGCCGGCCGGAGTGTGGCAGCCATCGCACTTCACTTTGGCGTGAGGAGACACCAGCGGGAACTTAGTTTTCGCGTGGTCAGCCGCCGAATACGTGGTTGGTTTCCAGCCGTCGACCGTGTGGCAGCTCTCGCACTTGCCCCCGTCCACCCGTTTCAGGAACTGGCCGCCATGCTCATCCTTGTGGCAGTTTGCACACAGATCGTGCGGGATCGGTGTCTTGAAGTCCCCGCCTTTGTGGCAAGTAAGGCACTGAACCTCGAGGTGCTTTCCCAGCAGTGGGAACTTCGTCTTCGAGTGGTCGAAGGTCGAGGTGAACGTGGACTTCTTCCAGGTAAAAGTGCTGTGGCAGGTTTCACAGCTCTGCTTGAACTCCCCCTTGTGTGGATCGCTGTGGCAATCCGAGCACTTTGAGAAAGGCAGCCCGGCGTACCGCGGAAGCCCATCCGCTCCAGCCGTGTGGCACTTCTCGCAAGCAACCTCCCGGTGCGCCCCGGTCAGCGGATAGTGCGTCTTCGAATGGTCGAAGTGCTCTTTGTCGATCTTGGCTCCCTTCCAATCGGAGGTCGAGTGGCATTGCAGGCAGTTCTGCCCGAAGCGGCCCTGATGCTTGTCCTCGTGGCAGGTGGTGCAGGTGGGAGAAAGACCCATCCAGGTGTGATTCAAGTCCTTGGTCCCGAGCAGCGGCCGCGCGGCAGCAGGAATATGTTGCGGTGTATGGCAGGTGCGGCAGGCGACACCAGCATGTTTGCCGTCGAGCACATAGCCAGTCTTCGAGTGGTCAAAGCCCTTCGGCGTCGGATACCAGTGCAGCAGCGCGAAGTTCTCCCCGTTGTGATCCGAATGGCACTTGACGCAGGCCGAACCCGCCGGCCCAGATCGCGGAAAGGTGGCGTGGAGTCCCTTGTTCTGGTTGAGTTCATCGGCAATCTCACGATGGCATTCGACGCAGCGAAAGGTCGGCGACGAGGTCGAAACCTCGTGACACTTAACGCAGTTTTCCGTCCCGTTCAGCTTCTGGTGCGCCCTGGCAAGCGGACCGGGAGAGATCTGCGCATGGACCACTCCGCAAGCCGCCCCGAAGACCATCCCGAAGGCAATTCCGGACAAGCAGTTCCTCAGACTCCACGTGCGCGCCATCCCCGGCAGCCGAAAACCGGCCCGGCCCCAAGCGCCTCTTCGGCTCCCGGCGCGGAATCCGGTAGAAATCTCATCCTGCGGCTTGCTCATCTGCGCATCCTCGTTGGCGTCTGGTCGTTTCCACTCACGCTTCATCGTCCTGAGCGGAGGCGTCCAAAGCGGGAATGAAATCCGCCGCCGCAGAACAGAAATAATTCTTTTCCTTGCAAAACGGGCGTCAAGGCAGGAGAAACTGACCGGGGAATTCCATCATTGCATCGCACATTCGTTTGCGTGAAATAAATCATGCAAAAGTTTCCTGGCGTTTCAAATCCGCTCTGGGTGGAGTATGCCAGTCCTCCCCCGATTCGCGCAAGCTCCAGATTCCCTCTCGGCGGCGAGGCGATTGAAACTCGGATTTGGAAGAATTCCACGCGGTCGGTATAGTCCGTACAGTGCGGTAGTAAGATTGATGCGCCGCGCTTTGATATGAGGAACCATGAAGAAAGCTGCCCTGGCCCTGCTGTTTCTCTCTGTCATTTTAGAGGCGCCTTCAGCCGGCCCCGTGAGTGCCTCCGCGCAGCCTCCCGTTTCCCTCGGCAGTGGCACAGGACCGCGCTACGATGTTACGTCATCCGCCTTCGGCGCGGCAGGCGACGGAGCAAAGGATGATACAGCCGCGATCCAGGCTGCCTTTGCCGCCTGTGGAAATACCTATAAGAATCCGCCCCTGAATACTGCGCAGAACAGCGGGGTGGTCGAGTTCCCGGGTGGCCGCAATTATCTCGTCTCCAGCACGATCAATACATTTAACTGCCAGATTGAGGGTTCGACGGGCAACATACAGGGCTCGTATTCGCCCTCTAAGATCGTGTGGAACGGACCGCCTGCGGGTGCCGTCCAGGCAATTACCGGCTTCAGCATCGCATCGAGAAAAGTCACATTCACCGCCCAAAACAATCTCACCGCCGGGCAGTTTGTCGAGATTGAAGGGATGGCAAGAGGCTTTTTTCTGAACCGGGCAATCTTGCAGGTATCTTCCACCGGCCTATCTAGCACGGAGTTTCAAGCAGCTCTTTCCTTTGGCTGGCCCGACGTCGTCAAGACCGCAGACTCGGGCACAGCGACCACTGTGAATGTAGTATTTGCACTCCCATCCACCGCCCGCTATCAGCAGTCCATTAGCAATATCTCAATTACAAGTAACAACAGAGTGTCCGCTCAAACCAGCAACTATCAAGTGGGATTCTACTTCGGCTCCCGCGTTGACACCGGCACTCGTATCGCGAATACCTGGGTCGCCGGAGCCGCGGAATACAGCTATTACTTCTCCGCCGGCGGCATCAACGTGGATTTCGATAAAGGCTGGCGGTCCGACGGCGCAGGCGTGGCAGGAATCTATTGGAGGGTATCTGCCGCCGACTCGTTCGGAATCGCAAACGGAACCGTCGACAACCATCGCGGCGACTCCGGCTCTTCAGCAAGCGGAGCCGCCGTGATGCTGGACAACGCGGCATGTGTTCCCAATGCGATCGTTCACTTTACTTCCAGAAACTTCCTGGTCGAGTTGAATACAACGTTAACTCCGGGGCTCGGCGCATTCACGCTTTATGATTGTCCCTCCAATGCCAATGGCGAGCAGTTCTTCATGGATTTTGAGAGCACTTGGGTCGCCCGCGGACCGCAAAGCAGAACTTCGAACTTCCCTTCCTTCGTCATGTCGCCCGCCAATGATAAAGCGCTCGATCTGAGCGTCCTGAATAGCCAATTCCCCAATGGTTATGCCGGTAACACAACAACGCGCTGGGTTGGTTTGCCTGAGCTGTCGAGACACGACATCCTGGGCGCCAGCGGAATGATTCCTCTGCTCGCTTATGCGCCGTCTCTCAATAGTGGAGGTGAAGGGTTTTCCTCGAGCAGATCGCCAATTCAACTACTGGGCGATGTCAATATCGATCAGCTCTGGCAATATGGCATCCAAGCCTCCGATTTTCTTTACTCCGACACAGCTTTTAATCTCTTGTCCAACGGGACTACCTTGTTTGCCGGCCAGATTCTTGCTCCACCGGCCTACTGGAGCGGCGCCAACGGCAAGCGCTACGCCATCGCCGTTGTGGTTAAGACAGGGACAACTGGCACGCCGAATGGCGGCCGCACAACCTGCTCCGGCACAATCCATACCAGCGTTCTGACCTGTAACAGCGCCGAAGATCTTTCGGCGGGTCAGAGAATCAAAGTAGGCGCGGATGAAGACAAGATGATTCGTCACGTGGATGCGACCGATCCGCACGCTGTGCTGCTGCAACTCACCGGCAATCTATCTGCGTCGTACTCCAGCCAGCCGCTCTCCTTCTTCGCACCGGTTCTGGGCCCTGAGATTCAGATGCCCACAAAGTCTTCTAGCGCTCCATCCTCTCTCGCATGGTCGCAGGGGGACATCGAGCAAAGTTCCGCTGCCGCGGCCAACGGTGTCGCGGCCTGGGTAAACATCGCGCCCGGTGGGCCCGGATCATGGGCCGCGATTCCGCTCGGCGATAGCAAAGGGAAGATCGCCGCCTCTCAACTCTCCAGCGCGCGCACCGCGCAAGCCTTCTGTTCAGGCACCGCACGCTCATCCAGCACGCTCCTCCTGTTTGGCGCGGGGACCTCACAAACAACCTGCACAGAAAGCCCTGGGCCGCATGCCCTGCAACAAGTCATCCTCACCTCAAGCGGAACATTGAGCCGCCTGGCGGTGCGTTGCGGCCATCTGGGATCTCAACCCTTGAGCGGTGGATTCTCGGTATGGGAACTGCCCTCTGGAACCGCGATGTCCGATGCGTCTTCGGGCACAAACACGGGGCTCACCGTCACCCTTGGAAACTCGCCGGCAAATGCCAACAAGACCGTCATCGACACCGAGCACACCTTCGACTACGCGGCGGGAGATATGATTCGAATTCAATTCACGACACAAGCCAACGAGACACTTGGCGATTGCTCCGCCAGCTTTAATTATTAAGACGAGCCAAAATCGCTCCAAGCCCGCCAGCCCGTCCATTGAGAACTCCGGCCCTGCCGTGACATGCCTGCCCAATCCGCGATACGCTGTAGAGGACTCGCATTGGGCGCGCACAAGGAGCACTTCAACCATCATGCCATTCCAAACAACCTCGAAGATCTGGCACAACGGCAGCCTCATTCCCTGGGAGCAAGCCAAAATCCACGTGATGAGCCATGTCATCCATTACGGCTCCAGCGTATTTGAAGGGCTTCGCTGCTACGGACAGCCCCAGGGCTCGGCCGTCTTCCGCCTGCCCGAGCACATGCAGAGGCTGCTGGACTCGGCCAAAATCTACCGCATGGATCTGCCCTTCACCCAAGAGGAGCTCTGCGCCGGGGTGGTGGATGTGATCGAAGCCAATGGAATCGCTCCCTGCTATATCCGGCCCATCGCGCTCCGCGGCTATGGCGAGATCGGCGTCAGCCCCAAAGGTTCGCCCATCGAGGTCTACATCGCCAACTTCCCCTGGGGCAAGTACATCGCCGGCCATGGCGGCGCGGACGTCTGCATCTCCAGTTGGAATCGCCTGGCCCCCAACACCATGCCTTCGCTCGCCAAGGCCGGCGGCAACTATATGAACTCGCAGCTCATCCACATGGAGGCCGAGGTCAACGGCTATGCCGAGGGCATCGGGCTCGACGTGAATGGCCTGGTCAGCGAGGGCTCCGGCGAAAACATCTTCGTCGTTCGCAACGGCGTGCTCTTCACTCCGCTGCTTGCCAACTCGGCCCTCTCCGGCATCACACGCGACAGCGTGCTCACCATCGCCCGCCACCTGGGTCTGACCGTCACCGAGCAGCCCATCCCCCGCGAGCTGCTCTACATCGCCGACGAGGTCTTCTTTACCGGCACGGCCGCCGAGGTTCAGCCCATCCGCTCCATAGATCGGATTATCGTCGCCGACGGCAAACCCGGCGAAATCACCAAGAAGATCGCCGACGAGTTCTTCGGCATCGCCAACGGCCTCAAGCCCGACCGCTTTGGCTGGCTCACCCCGGTCAAAGTGAACACCACCGAGCCAGTCGGCGCCTGATCCTTTCGCCGGCAAAAAACAATGGGGACGGATCGGCGAACTCGCCTTTCCGTCCCCATTGTCTTTCCCTGCCTTCTTGCATTGCCGAAACCCGATCTCCTGAAGCGCTCTTAATGGACAATGAGGGTGACCGAAGCAGAACTCGTCACCTGGTGCGTCTGAGGAGTTGAGGTCGAGTGAGACCCGCCGCAGCCGATGCATGCAACCGCCCCCGCAGCCAGCAGAACCAACCCCAAGCAAGCAGTAATCCAGACGCCCCGCGCCACCAGCCTTCTCCTCAAGAAAACCAGTGGAAGCAGAAGAATCGGCAAAAGAATCCAAGCGGTGGCCGCGCCAGTGACGGTTTCCGTAAAGACCACCGTCACCTGATAGGTCCCCGGTGGGGTCGCCAAGGTGGTGGTAATCGTCAAGGTGTTGCCAGAGTAGCTGCAACTGGCCCCCGTCGGAAGATTCAGGCAGGTCACGGTAGCGCTCGTTACACCGGAAGCCAGGGTCACCGGATAGCTGGCCGTCGAGCCGGCAGTCACCGTCTCCGTCGATGAGGTAAATGTCGGCCCCGTCGTCGATCCAGAGGCCGAATCCACCTCAAATTGGAAGGGGCTGGAAGTTCCTCCGCCCGGAGCCGGCGTGACCACCGTGATGGCGGCAGCGATTCCCCCGGTAGCAAGATCCGTCGCCGGAACCTGCGCCGTCAGTTGCGTTGCGCTGACGTAAGTCGTGGTCAGTGCAGAGGTTCCCCAATAGACTGTGGAGCTTGCAACGAATCCCGACCCATTGACGGTCAGCGTGAAAGCCGCGCCGCCCGCGTCGGCAAATCCCGGCGAGATGCCGCTGGCGACCGGCGCCGGATTCGACGAGACACCGGCATTCACCACCTGGGACAAGGCGCTCGATGTGCCGCCGGTGAAGTTCGAGTCGCCGCTATAGACCGCGATCACGGAGTCGGTGCCCTGCGGCAGCGCCGTGGTTGCCATACTGGCCGTGCCGCCGCTCAGCGTCCCGCTCCCCAGGCTCGTACCCGATCCGTAGCTGAATGCCACCGAGCCGGTTGCCATACCGCCAAACTGCCCGCTGACAATCGCCGTGAGGGTCACGGATTGTCCGGCCGTGGAAGGATTGGGCGACGACGTCAAAGTCGTCGTGGAACTGGCTTGGTTGACTACCTGGCTGACTACCGTCGAGGTGCTGCCGGCAAACTCCGCGTCCCCGGCATAGACGGCTGTGATCGAGTCTGTCCCCGTCGGCAGCGCCGTAGTGGTCAGAGTGGCCGCGCCAGCGCTCAATGTTCCCATTCCCAGCGCCGTTGTTCCGCTCAGGAAGGTGACGTTTTCGCCATTCTGCGGCGTGCCGGCACTGGAAGAGGCCGTCGCGCTCAGTGTCACAGCCTCGCCAAAGATCGATGGATTCGGTGTGGGCGCGGGGGTGAGAGTGGTGGTGGTCGCCGTCAGAGCAGGGCTGTAGATGAAGCCGTGCAGCACGGAGTTGACGTCGGAGTAGGCTCCGGCAATGTGGATTCCGCTGGCATTGGAAGTGATGCTGGTGCCTACGGTTCCGCTGAGCGTTCCCGTGGTGGCCGCGTTCGTATCGCTGAAGGAGGTGACGATCCCAGTTTCGGCGGGACGCACCAGGCCGTGAATGATGCCGTTCGAATCCGCGTAACCGCCTGTGATGTCTCCGATCGGGTCGATTAGAACGCCAAGTAATCCTGTGCCGCAGAGCGTCTCTCCGACACCCGCCGTAGAAGAACACGGAGTCATGTCTGCGCCGGGAGCATCGATGGAGGTGTATGTGCCATTAGCGGTGCGCACAAAACCGTGCTGAACGCAGTTCGTATCCAGATAGTGCCCTGCGACATCCCCTGCCGTGTCGATACTTTCAGCATTGGTGCCGCCAAAGTTTTTCCCATGACTGTTGATGCATGTTCCTGTGCTCGCGCCGGACGGGTCAATGACTGTGTATATGCCGCCTGAGAGGAGGAAACCATGATGATAGAAGTTCGAATCGGTGTAGCTTCCAACAACTTCACCGGAAGCGTTAATTCCGTAGGCCTGTGTGCCTTGCTTAAAGCCAGGGCCGTTGCCAGACCCCGCATTTGGGGCGTCGATATTGGTAATCGTGTTTTGGCCGGTGGCGAGGCGCTGAAAGCCGTGATAGACGGAGTTCGTAAGATAAGTCCCCGTGGAGTAGAACCCAACGATCACGCCGGAGTCGTTGATGCTCGCGGCCACGGTTCCCCGATCTTTCGTGTTAGTCGGCGCCCCAGGAGCGTCAAAGGTGGCGATAGTGCCGTTGGCGGCGCGCACAAATCCGTGAGAGGCATTCGTTGAGTCGGTATAACCTCCAGCGATCACCCCGGATGAGTTGATGCTGGCGGGAAACGTTCCCTCACCTGCGCTCGTGCCCGCGCCTGTAACGTCGAATGAGGTGATCGCGCCGCCTGCGGGAAACACAAAGCCATGCACGACATTGTTAGTGTCGAGGTAGAATCCCGCGACATCTCCCGCCGTGTTAATGGCGGTGATGATTGTTCCCTGTTGCGCCCCTGTGCCCGCACCCGTGACATCGATGGTTGTGAAAGTGGGTGTGCTGCTCTGTCCGGCTGCCGCAGCCGAAACAAAGCTGAACGATGTTACAGCGATGAGCCCCGCTACGAGCGGAACCCGCGGACGCAAAATCCGGGAGATTGCGAACATCAACATTGACCTCACCACCAGCACAGCCAGAGTCGGGGATGCCAAGACAGGCTTACGCCAGATCCTCAGACTTTCACTTGTTCGTTTTGCTGAAACCCCGGTAAATGTCACGGGGCTTGCATCTCATCCACTGTCTTTGGGGAATACTTACGGGGAATACCGCGAGTGAATCGTTGCACACGGTCCAACGCTCTGTCAATGATCTAAGACAAAGTCGGCCATTGGTCTTGAGTCGAGGGATCGGTCGGGAAAAGGTACGGCAATTCCCTTCTCTGCCCGTTCGCAACCCGTCGATCCATGGTGCTTCCTCCGCCCCGCCCGAGTATCATAGGCCTTGGGCAGTGCCTGACCACTGTTCACTGTCCACTGACCATTGTCCCGAAGGATCGCCGCGCGTGAAACCCGATATGAAAGTCTCGCTGGCTGGCCTCGAACTGGCCAACCCGGTCATCGCCGCCAGCGGCACCTTTGGCTACGGCATCGAGTTTGAAGAGATCATCTCGCTCGAGCGGATCGGCGGCTTTGTCACCAAGGGCATCTCGCTCGAGCCGATGGCCGGCCACCCCGCGCCGCGCATCGTGCAGACGGCTGCGGGAATGTTGAATGCCATCGGATTGCAAAACGTGGGCGTCGAGGAGTACATCAGCCGCAAGCTGCCGCCCCTCGCCCGCTATCCCCGCTGCAATGTCATCGTTAACGTCTTCGGCTACACAGTGGGCGAATATATCGCGGTCATCGAGCGGCTCAATCAGGCCTCAGGCATCGCCGCCTATGAGTTGAACGTCTCCTGCCCCAACGTCCACGCCGGCGGCATGGCCTTCGGCTCCGATGCCGGCTCGCTCGAATACCTGGTCAGACGCGCGAAGGCCGCATCCAAAAGGCCCCTCTTCGTCAAGCTCTCGCCCAACGTGACCTCCATCGGCCACATGGCCAAGATCGCCGCCGAGGCAGGTGCCGACGCGGTCAGCCTTACCAATACGTTCTTGGCGATGTCCATTGACCCCGAAACGCGCCGCCCGCGCCTTTCGAACATCACCGGCGGCCTCTCCGGACCGGCCATCAAGCCCATCGCCCTGCGCATGGTCTATGAGACAGCCAAGTCCGTCAACATCCCCATCCTCGGCATGGGCGGCATCGTCACTGCCGAAGATGCGGTCGAGTTTCTCCTTGCCGGAGCCACGGCCATCCAGGTCGGCACGGCCAGCTACGCCGACCCCCGCGCCACCGAGCGCCTCGCCCACAGCCTCGAATCCTGGTGCCGCAGCCACGGAGTCGAAAAAGTCTCCAGCCTAACCGGCGCCATCGAGATTCCACGCAACTGACAGGCTCACGCCCTTCGCTTGAGCTCAATTTGATTCAACAGCCTCGCCTCTGACTCCGGATCGTGTGAAGGCAGATAAACCAGCGGACGCTCCTCGGCGAGTGCCAGGATGCGGTCCTGCGTTGCAAGCGCAACCGCATCCTTCCGAGTCACTCCACCGACCTTGCCATCGAGCAGCAGTTGCTGGGTAAAGCTCACGTCGCCGGCAAGAAAGAACGACATATCTCCGAGAACCACCACCGAGACGTGGTTTGGAGTATGTCCCGGTGTGGGAACAACCACTACATCGCCGCGCCGTGTAAGCGGCATACTCGGCTGAAATGATCCCAGCAGGCGCGACTCAAAGCGGATCGGCTCCGGCTGCCACCACTTCGGCCAACGGTGAGGCAGGTAGCCTTGCACCCTGCCGACCAGCCCGCTCGCTTGCTTGAGCTCGGGGCCAGAGACCCAGATCTTGCTCCCCGTCAGGTGAATCAGGCCTCCGGCATGGTCCGTATGGAGATGTGTCAGTACCACCTGGCGAATATCTCTGGCGGTGACGCCAAGCGACCGAAGCTGCGGGCCAATCTCCTCGTCGGGATGCACTGAGAAGCGCGCCGCTCGCCGGTAGAAGGGGTGCCAGGTGGGATGATAGCCGCGCTCGTGGACGCGCGCAGTCTCTCCCGTGTCGACAAGAATGAGCCCCTCTTCATGCTCGATAAGCCAGGCGTAAACCGGAAGCCATTCGGACCAATCTTCGTCGAACAGCATATGCGCGATGCGGGCGGCTCCCTTGCCCCGCGCCTCCATCTGCGGGCGTCTTACCCGCACCAACCCTGTGCGAATTGCGTGAATTGTTGCCATCTGCACTCCTTCCGATCCTATGAATCGATCGAATCAACGAACTCTCTTGTGTGGTTAGCGTTCGCTAACTCCATCATCAAAAAAAATCAGGTCATGCCCTTGCCATTCTGCTCAGAATCTCTTCCAATGACGCTGCCACCCCAGGCGATGGCTGCGGTAGGCCTCCGAAATAGCAGACGCGGGCAAACTGCTGCAACGTGCCAATCCACGCATTCGCCAAAAGCCCGATGTCGATTGAACTGGTCACCGCCCCCTCCTTGCGCCCGGCTTCAAGCAACTTGTAGACCACGCCCAGAATCGACAGTTTTCGCACCGAGGCGGGCATCTTCGGCCAGAAGTACCGAAGCGACTCCTGGACAAAAAGAACACTGTCCATGTCCCGTTCGAGCGCCGTCATAAACGCGCTGACCGCGGCATGCTGCCTGGCCGCAAAGCTCTCCCCCGATTGCATCGCGCGCGAGAGCAAATGAAAGAGCTCGAGATAGCAGCATTCAAACAGATAGACCGCTAGTGCCTCTTTGCTCTCAAAGTGCTTGAAGAGAGCAGGGTTGCTGAAGCCCGACTCTTTGGCAATGTCGCGGATGCTGGTCTCGCAGAGCCCGTCCCGCACGAAGAGATGCAATGCCGTCACAAGGATCTTCCGCTTGGCAGGAGCGTCGTTCTCAGAGACATAAAACGGCGTTTCCGGGCCTTCGCTTGCAGTGCGCAGGATCATCATACTTATTCAGGTTAGCATCTGCTAACCATCTTGGCAAGATAGTGGTGATAAGCAGCGCCACATAACTCCGGAATCGCTCGCGTTTCGCTCTAACGGAAGAGGTGCGGAACAAAGCAGCTTGTATTGTTGGTAACTGGCCCTGTCGATTCACGGATTCCCATCCCTGCCGGTTCGCCATCCACCAGCCAGGAACCAAAAACAGCGGTCTTCCCCCCGGCGGTGGCCATCGAAGCAAGCGCCTGATAGACATAGCCCTGCGCGTTCTCACCGGCTAAAACGCCCTCGAGTGTGACACCGTCTTGAACCACGGCTATGCCCGATCCCTCGCGTCCAAAGAGCGGCTTGCGGACATAGCTGGTCAGCTCTCGTGGCCCATCGAGATAGGCCGGAAGCAGTAACTCATGACCAGGGTTCAGCTCCCAGAGAATCGCCAGCAGTGCCTTGTTCGACCACATCATCTTCCAAATGGGCTCGATCCACAGCATCGAACCCCATAGGCGACGATCCTTTCTCGGACCCCACTCCTGCAAAGCCGCCGAAGGAGGCAGCGTGGAGAGAGCGTCAGGACCAAACGGCTCACTCAGCATCCATTCCCAGGGATAAAGCTTGAACAGCGTCTCCATCGCATGGTTGTCGAGGTCGACAAAGCGCGAGTGCTTCGCGTCCCACCCGATGTCATGCATCGCGACGTGGCGCGTCTTCAGCCCTCCCTGCTCGGCGGTATCACGCAGATAGGTGACCGTCATTCGATCCTCTTCACTCCCACCATCTGCAAAGTAAACAGGACTGGAGGTGTAGTCCTTGAGGTCCTTCCACTTGGCGATAAGCTTCTCATGCAGAGAGTTGAATTGATCGGCATCCGGATAGCACTCCTGAAGCCAGTACCACTGCGCCACCGCAGCCTCGACCAAACCCGTTGGCGTATCCGCGTTGTATTCAAGAAGCTTGATCGTGGTCCCGTCATAAGCCAGATCGAGCCGCCCGTAGAGTGCTGGCGGTTCGCTGTTCCACGCCGCACGGATTGCGGGACCGGCAGCAGCCGGAATGCCCATCTGGGCCAGACGGTCCTGGTTGAGAATCACGTCTCCGGCGGCGAGAGCCAGTCGCTGAACCTCAGCCGTAGCCGCTTCCAGACGGTCAATCTCACCGGCGGTAAGCTCCCAGTAAGCACCCTCATCCCAGTAAGGAGTGCCGTCGGCCAGTGTGTGATACGTCAGACCGACACGCTCGACGCGTTTCTGCCAATCACTGCGCGGAGTTACAGTCAGTCGGCGCATTACTCTCCTCCAGCTCCGCCATCGCCGCCGCCGGTTCCGCCAAAGCCGCCGCGCGAGACGCTACTACCGCCAACAACGGTGTCGCCGACGTTGCCGCCACTCGATCCGCCATAGACAAAGTGAGATCCGCTTGTTTCTGCACGGCAATTGATATCGGATTGCAGGTGATTCTGCGCATCGACGCAATCGCGGTGTTCGTCACGGCAGGCGGTCATCGACAATGCGATGGCAGCAAGCAGGGTGAGTTGCACTTCTCTTGACTTACGCATGAAGAATCATCGTTCCAATGGTATTGTCGTCAACATTATAGAGAACTGCAGAGAAACACAAATCCATTCCCCTCATCGTTGCTTTTTCGTACTCGCGCAAAAAGTCAGAAAATCCAGAGATTTCCTTCCCAACCAGCGAAGGTGAAAAGCGCTGTCGTGTCCGCCACGCTCCAGCCCGCGCCATGCACAATGAGCAATGGCATGGTTGAAGCCGTTGCGGTCCGGATGAGCAGGAATAACCAGGAGGTCCACAGCCAACCTCTATCACGCAAGACGCTCAATCCACAGAGTTTTATCCGAGCCTCCTCAAAACGAAGAGACTGCTGATTCCCATTTTGCGACTCTGATTTGCTTCCCCATTCGCGCGGTCATTCCAACAAAGTCCACACCCACAAGTGTGATGTAGCTCACAGCCGACCGTTATTCCCCTGAGTACCTTCCCATCTATCCGTAGGGGAACTACCGGTGGCCTCCTCAAGACCCTTTTAGCCACCGGAGGTTCCCCGCGCACACGGAGCGAGGTAGGCATGGGTCAATCAATTTACCAATCGATGCAGCAGAAGGGCTACAGCCGCAGAGACTTCCTCCAGTTCTGCGCCGCGGCCGCAACCGTGGCGGGCTTCGGTCAATCAGGCGCCGCCCAGGTCGTGTCAGCCTTTGAAAAGAAAGACAAACCGGCTGTCGTCTGGCTGCACTTCCAGGAGTGCACCTGTTGCAGCGAGTCGTTCATCCGCGCCTCGCACCCCATCGTTCTCGATGTGCTGCTTGACGTGCTGAGCTTGAACTACACCGAGACCCTGATGGCAGCCTCCGGCTTCCAGGCCGAGAAATGCCTCACCGACACTATCGCCAACAACAAGGGCAAATACATCGTGCTGGTAGAGGGCGCGGTGCCCACGGGCGATGACGGCGTTTATTGCATGATCGGCGGCAAGACGGCTGAATCGATCTTGCAAACCGTCGCCAAGGATGCGGCCGCAGTTGTGGCATGGGGCAGTTGCGCCTCCAATGGCTGCGTTCAGGCCGCCAAGCCCAACCCGACCGGCGCCACGCCGATTCACAAACTTGTGGACAAGCCGGTGATCAACGTTCCCGGCTGCCCGCCCATCGCCGACGTGATGATGGGCGTCGTGACTCATCTGCTGGTGCTCGGGACGCCTCCCGCGCTCGACAGCCAGGGCCGGCCCAAGGAGTTTTATGGCCGCCGCGTTCACGACACCTGCTACCGGCGCCCGAATTACGATGCCGGCCTCTTCGTCGAGTCGTGGGACGACGAGAATGCGCGCAAGGGTTATTGCCTCTATAAGATGGGCTGCCGCGGCCCGGTCACTTACAACGCCTGCTCGGTGGTCAAGTGGAACGAAGGCACAAGCTATCCCATCCAGTCCGGCCACGGCTGCATCGGTTGCAGCGAAGAGGGCTTCTGGGACAACGGCCCCTTCTACAACCATCTATCCTCATTCCCCGGCTTCGGCGTCGAGAGCACGGCGGACACCGTGGGCACAGTCGTCGCAGTCGCCACGCTGGCCGGAGTCGCGGCCCATGTCGTCGCGACCAACGTTCGCAAACGGAGCGTGATTGCGGAAGTCCACGCTGAAGACCAGAAGGAGTCTTAAGAGCCTATGACACGCGTAGTCGTCGATCCGGTCACTCGTATTGAAGGCCACCTGCGCATCGAAGCGGTGGTCGAGAACGGCGTCATCACCGACGCATTCAGCGCCGGCACCATGGTGCGCGGCCTGGAGAAGATCCTCATAGGCCGCGATCCACGCGATGCCTGGGCAATCACCGAACGCGTCTGCGGCGTCTGCACCACCGTCCACGCTCTCACCAGCGTGCGCGCCGTGGAAAACGCGCTGGGAATCACGGTTCCGCCCACTGCCGAACTGATCCGCAACATTATGATGACCACTCAGTATGTGCAGGATCACGTCATCCACTTCTATCACCTGCATGCGCTGGACTGGGTCGACATCGTCAATGCCCTCAAGGCCGATCCGAAGAAGGCTGCCGAGTTAGCCGGCTCCTTCTCCAAGTGGGACAAGAACACGCCTGCTTATTTTACTGAGGTACAGAACAAGATCAAGGCCTTTGCCGCCAGCGGTCTCGGCATCTTCGCCAACGGCTACTGGGGCCACCCGGCCTACAAGTTGCCGCCCGAGGTGAACCTGATTGCCGTGGCTCACTATCTCGACGCGCTGGTCTGGCAAAAGGAGATCGTCAAGATTCACGCTGTCTTCGGCGGAAAGAATCCGCACCCGAATTACCTCGTGGGCGGAGTTCCCTGCTCCATCAATATGAATGAAGTGGCCGCCATCAACTCCGAGCGGCTCAATCTTGTCTCACGCTTGATCAGCCAGGCCGATGAGTTCATCAACCAGGTCTACATCCCCGACTTACTCGCCGTAGCTTCTTTCTACAAAGACTGGGCAAGCTGGGGCGGCGGACTTACCAACTATCTCAGCTACGGCGAATTTCCCACGCAGGGGTATGGAAAGCCGGAGGCGTTCAAGTATCCCCGCGGCGTGGTCCTCGGCCGCGACCTCAGCACCGTTCATCCCGTCAATGCAACCGACTCCCAGGAGATCAAGGAGTACATCGCCCACTCCTGGTACAGCTACGAAGGCGGCGACTCGGCCGGCATCCATCCTTGGGCCGGCGAAACCAAGCTCAACTACACCGGACCCAAGCCGCCCTTCGAATCCCTCGAAGGCTTCGAGAAGTATTCGTTCCTCAAGACGCCACGCTGGAAAGAACAGGCGATGGAAGTCGGGCCACTCGCGAGGTTGCTCGTTGCCTTCGCCTCCGGCCGCACCGACGTACAGGAATTAGTGAAGGATACACTCGGCAAGCTCAACGTCCCTGTCGCCGCTCTCTTCTCCACTCTGGGCCGGACCGCAGCGCGCGGCCTCGACGCGGCGCTGGCCATGATCTGGCTCAAAGAGTACTTCGGCCAGTTGATGGACCGCGTGAAGATCAACGAAGTCTCCACATTCAATGGCGAGTTCTGGGAGCCGAAGAGCTGGCCCAAGGATGCAGAGGGAGTTGGACTTACCGAGGCACCTCGCGGCGCGCTGGCGCACTACATCAAGATTCACGACGGCGCCATCGCCAACTATCAGCTCGTGGTGCCCACCACATGGAACGGCTCTCCGCGCGATGCAAAGCAGCAGCGCAGCTCCTTCGAACAGGCGTTGATCGGCACTCCTGTGGCCAAGATCGGCGAGCCGGTCGAGATCCTGCGCACCATCCATTCCTTTGACCCGTGCCTGGCCTGTGCCGTCCATTTGTATGACCCCCAGGGACGGCACCTTCACCAGGTCTCCTTCGAGTGATGCCCATGAGTACACCAAACATTGGCGCAAGCACCGTTGTCCCGGCAGAGCATTCAGTCGAGTATCGGCGCATCTATGTCTGGGAACTGCCGGTCCGCGCCTACCACTGGATCAACGCAATCGCACTGGTGGCCCTCTGCTTCACCGGCTACCTGATCGGCGCACCCATCCGCGCATTTTATGCGGCCGAGGCCTACCAGCAATACTGGTTCGCCTGGGTTCGCTTCATCCACTTCGTCGCGGCGTTCGTTTACGTCTTCAACTTCCTGGCGCGCCTCTACTGGGGCTTCGTCGGCAACAAGTACTCCCACTGGAACGCATTCTTCCCGCTGAAGAAGACGCAGAGGCAGGAGATCGTCGACGTCATCAAAGCCGACGTCCTCGAAACCCAACTGCACGGGCCCATCTCGACGGGGCACAATGCGCTCGCCGGTTTCATTTACTTCGGGACCTTCCTTGCATTTGCTTTTCAGACCATCACCGGCTTTGCCCTCTACTCCAGCATGAGCAACTCGTGGATGCCGCGAATGTTCCTCTGGGTCGTGCCCCTGATGGGCGGTGAATTCAGCGTCCGCTTCTGGCACCATGCCTTCCTGTGGTTCTTCGTCACCTTTGTCATCGTCCACGTCTACCTTGCCTTCTATCACGACTACATCGAGGGCCGCGGCACGGTCTCCTCGATCATTGGCGGATGGAAGTTCGAGCGCGACAAGACGAAGGACTAGCGGGATATGGTCCGCCTCTTTGCCCTTCCCGCACCAGTCATGCAAAACTGTCAAGTGGCTTTTCCGCGCGAAAAGCCACTTTGCATCTTGGCGGAAGGGAAGATCGATTTGGAGATCGACGCGAAGCAGGAAAAGACACTGGTGCTCGGCCTGGGCAACGTCCTGATGGGCGATGAAGGCGTCGGCGTTCACGTCGTGCGCGCCGTGGAAAAGCACTCGCTGCCGGCCAATGTCGAATGTCTCGACGGCGGTACAGGCGGATTCACGCTGCTCGAACCGCTGCAGAGCGCAACCCGCGTCATCCTCATCGACGCGGCAGCAGACGGCAATCCTCCCGGCACCGTCACCCGCACCACGCCCCGCTTTTCGCGCGATTACCCGCCCACGCTCACCGCCCACGACATCGGCGTCAAGGATCTGCTGGACGTTTTTTATATCCAGGGTGGAGGCCCCGAAGTCATCCTTTACGCGATCGCCATCGACCCCAAACAACCCATCTCGATGGAACTCTCCGAGGTAACAGCCCAGGCCGCCAAAGTAGCTGTCGCCGAGATCCTGGCCGAGTTAAGTTTGCCTGCCATCTAGCGCTTCCATTGCCGGTCAGCTTACCAGCGTTCCGTGCCCCATCCATTCCGTTTTTTCTGCGGAATGGGTGGGAAACCACGATCCCCAAGCAGGCGAAGAACCGCTATCTGGAGAAGATAAAATGGATACCCCAGGTCCCATTCCTGGGACCTGGGAAACCACAAATTTAAACCGCCTTCTAATCTCTTATTTCGCCCGTGAATTCAGCTTCTCAATCACCTGCTTCAACGCATCCAGCTTCTGCCCGGCCTCGCCGAGTTTTCCCCCCGCCGTCAGCCGCTGATACTCGTCAAAGTCCTTGCCTGCCTCCTTGATCAGCGCATTCAAATCCTGCACAGGAGCCGGGGTTCCAGACGTTGCTGTCGCCGCACCTGCCGCTGTTTGAACTGCCGGCGCCTCGGCCGCGCTCAGAGACGAAGCCCCTCCCCCGAACAAGGACGACAGAGCAGCCCCAAAGGTCGGCCCGTAAGCCAGCTTGTCTTGCAGCGCCAACACCACCAGCCGCAACTCCGGCATGGGGCTCCGGTCGGCTTGCAGGTAAATCGGCTCCGCGTAGAGCAGCGCCCGCCCCGAGGGAATCACCAGCAGAGTCCCGCGCCGTACGTGCGAACCTTGCTGATTCCATAAACTCAACTGGCCTGATAACTGTGCGTTCTGATCGATACGCGCCTCGATCTGCAACGGTCCGTCCACCAGTTTCGTCTTGGGAAAATCGTAGACAACAGAAGTTCCATAATGCTCGCCGTCGCTGCGACCGGCGATCCAGCCAATCAGGTTATTACGATTGGCCGGCGTAAAAGGCAGTATCTCCACAAACTCAACGCCGCTCTCGTCCGGCAGCTTCATCAGCACGAAATTCGGCTCCATCGCCTGTGTCTGCTGCGCACCACCCTCGCCCATGCCGACCTCAGTGGCGACCGTCCATAAGTCCTCCCGGTTATAGAAGACTTCGGGATTGGTCATGTGATAAAGGCCGTATACCTCAGCTTGTAACTTGAGCAGTAACTCGGGGTAGCGCACATGCTTGCGCAGCCCTGCCGGCATCTCCGATGCATCTTTGAAAAGGCTCGGGAAAATGCCTCGATACGCCGCCATGATCGGGTCTTGATTGTCGAAGACATAAAAGGTAGTCGTCCCATCGTAAGCATCGACCACGACCTTGACACTGTTGCGCATGTAATTAACAGACTGCCCTGCGACCGTGTAATGCGTCGCGTAGGGATAACTGTCCGACCGCGTGAATGCATCGAGAATCCATGAGAGCCGGCCGTCGTCGCTCAACACAACATACGGGTCATTATCGAAGGTGAGAAACGGCGCCAGCGTTGCAGCGCGATCATGCACGCCGCGCCGCATCAGCAGCCGGCTCTGGGAGTTCACATCGTCGCTGAAGGGCAGCTTGGCCAGATCGCCGCGGTCGAAGGCAATCATCGCGCGTCGCAAAAAGCCGCCCAACTCGACACCGCCCGTGCCCTGGTAAGAGGTCAGGTTGTTGGTGTCGCCCTGCGGATAGTTGAACTCCTGCTGGCGCGTCTTCACATACACATCGGTGTTGGTCAGCTCGCCAAAGTAGATCTCCGGCCGCGTCACGCTCAGGCTAGGCGTCGTGCTCTGAACCGGCATGTTGCTCATCAGCAGCGTGGGCAGTCCTTCAGACGTAAACCCGTTCACCGGGTTCATCGTAATGCCGTAGCCATGGGTGTAGATCAGCTTTTCATTGATCCAGTTCCGGCTGCTCTCCGGAAGTTTCTCTACGTTCAGCTCGCGCGCCGCAAGCATCACCTCGCGCATCGAGCCGTCGATTTGATAGCGATCGATGTCCACGTCGGGAAAGTCGTAGTAAGTCCGAATCTCCTGAATCTGCTGCAGCGTATCCTGCAGCGCATGCCAGTCCCACAGACGAATATTCTGCAGCGTAGGCTGGTTATTAGCAGGATCGGTTGCATCCACGGTCGTCTCGGCGGGAAACTCGCGCTGCACGAAGCGATCCAGGCCATAAGCCTGACGAGTCATATCGATGTTATGAGCAATGTAAGGCTGCTCGCGCACTAACTCGTTCGGCTTGACCAGAAAGCTCGAAACATACCAGCCCACGATCGCCACCGCTGCATAACATACCACTGCCGGCGCAACGGCCGCGACCAGCCACCGCCCACGCGGCGCAAAGATGCCGCCCACTGCGGCGATCAGGGCTCCCAGCACCAGAGCCGCACACACCACAAGCAAGCCGGTGAGCGTCACGTGCGCGTCCGTGTATGTAACTCCGTCGAAGATCGTATGGTGTTCAAAGAGGCTTTCGAAGCGGCTGACATACACACGTCCCGCCACAACCAGCAAAAGAAATCCAATCGAGACAGACAGTCCACGCCATGGCAACCCGCTAAGACCGCGGCTGCCATTCAGCGCCCGCGTCCCGCCAGAAACCAGAAGAAATACTAGAGCAATCACGCAGGCAATTACGCTGAGCGTCAAGAGCCAGCCGAGGATCAATTGCCACGCCGGCAAGGTGAACAGATAGAAGTCGAGAGGCCTGCCAAAGATTGGATCGGCTGTGCCCGCCGCGGCCTGTGGCGCATACCACCAAAGCGCCAGCGTCTGCCATTCAGCGGCCATCGTGCCGCCGGTGAGCAGTGCGACGACCAGCGAACCTCCGATCGAAACGATTTGCAGCACCGGCTTGAGCGACAGATTCACCGGCTGGCCGCCAATATAAATGGTGTGATCGCTGGGCAGGTCGTCAATATGCGCGTGCTTAAGCGCCGAGAAAATCCCATACAAAATCAGAAATGTAGATGCAAAGAATCCCGCGAAGATCCCCCACTCCAGCCCCCGAGTCTTCCAGAAGACCTCTCCGTATCCGAGCGACCTGAACCAAAGCAGATCAACCCAGTAGGAAATCGCCGTCCGCCCAAAGAGCAAAATGACGGCGACTACTGCAATGAGAAAAAACACTCTGCGCCGTCCGTGACGCGGCGGCGGTGTCAACTTATTCCAATCGATGGTTTCGGGCAACTCTCTACCCCACTCTTTCCGTTTCTAAAGAACCCCTGAACAAGTCCAGGCTTTGAAGGGTACGGGCTTTAGCCCGCACAGTAAATCAAGCAAAATTGCAGGCTTTAGCCCCTGAGGGACTGCCCGTCTCGCCAACTTCACTCTAATCCTCTTGACTCACGTCTGTGCACCGCCTCTTCATACACCGCCGCGTACTCCCGCGCCGGTCGCTCCCAGCTGTAGTTCCGCGCCATCCCGTTGCGCATCAGCTTTGTCCAGCCTTCCTTGTCCTCGAAGGCAGCCAGCGCCCGCTCGATCGCAGTCTGCAAGGCCCCCGCGCTCCGGCCCTTGAATTTGAAGCCGGTCCCAGTTCCCTGCTCCGGGTTCCACTCCTCGATGGTGTCGTCCAACCCGCCTGTGGCCCGCACCACCGGCACCGTGCCGTACTTGAGCGAATAGATCTGATTCAGCCCGCATGGCTCATAAAGCGAAGGCATCAAAAATATGTCAGCCCCTGCCTCGACCTTGTGCGCCAGCGCCTCGTTGTAGCCGATCCGCACAGTCACATTCGCCTTGTTCCAGAAGCCCCAATCGCGAAAGAACTTCTCATGCACCGGCTCGCCCGTGCCCAGCGCCACCACGGCCACATCCATCTCCGACAGCTTGCCGGCGATCTCCTCCACCAGTTCGAAGCCCTTCTGCACGGCAAACCGCGAGACGATCCCAATCACCGGCGTCGATTCCTCAACCTGCTCCAATCCAAAAGCCTTCAGCAAGTCGGCGCGGCACTCCCGCTTGCCGGCCAGATCTTCCGGCGTATAGCGTGCCGCCAGGTTTGGGTCCATGGCCGGGTCCCACTGCGCGTAGTCCACGCCGTTCAAGATGCCGCGCAGCTCCGCCGCCCTTCCTCGCAGCACGCTGTCCAGCCCCTCTCCAAACTCCGGCGTCTGAATCTCCTCGGCATATTTGCGGCTCACCGTGGTCAGCATGTCAGAGTACACCAGCCCGCCCTTGAGAAAATTGAAGCTGTCGAACTGCTCCACCTTGTCCATGGTGAAGATCTCCCAGGGAAAGAGCAGCCGTTCGGTCGTCACCGGCGGAAAGGCGCCCTGGTAGGCGGCATTGTGAATCGTCAGTACCGTCACTGCATGGCTGAGCGCCGGGTCAGCGGCATACAACGTGCGAAGGTAAACCGGAATCAGCGCCGCCTGCCAGTCATGCACATGGAAGACCTCGGGAACGCCCAGTTGCTTCGACGCCTCCAGCACCGCCCGGCAGTAAAGCGCAAAGCGCTCGGCGTTATCCGGATAGTCTCGCCCACCCGTCCCATACAGCTCCTGCCGGTCAAACATCTCCGGGCAATCCACAAAGTAGTACTGCACCCCGGCGTGCTTGCCGCCGTCCACAATGCCCGCAAAGCGGTTGTAATTCTCAAAGGGAATGGTGATCGACCGCACCGCGTAGGTCAATTCGCCCTCAATGTGCCCACGCACCCTCGCGTAGAGCGGCAGGTAGACCGTCACCTCGTGTCCCTGCTTCGCCAGCTCAGGCGCCAGCGCCCCCACCACGTCCGCCAACCCGCCGGTCTTGGCAAACGGAACGCACTCCGAGGCGGCAAAGACGATATGCATGATGGCATTCCCCCAGTCCAACAATAAGCTATCATCCTGAGCATCTTCACCCGCGATAGCGAACTGAGGCTCCTCTGATGAGTCGTCCACCGGCTTCGCCGACACGCAGGGGATAAAACTTGCCTCGACCGCTTCCATCCGCCAACTTGCTAACTCGCCACCCCCGCGTGAGCGGGGGCTAACTCGCCATTGTTGACTGGAGATTCTTCGTATCCCTTTTCCTTTAGATTGCTCAATTTGCAGAACCGCCAGAATCTGTTTCTTGTCAGTCCTCCGCCGGCTTAGCCGACCCGTGGACTATGAAACTGTAGCGCCGGCCTCCCGGCCGGCTGTAACTTGGACCTCCTGGTCCGCGCTTGTTTCATCGTAGGGCACGACTTCACCGGGTTCCCCATCGACAGGTCTTCGTCGATCGGGTTGGACTTCACAAGCGGCGGAAAAACCCCTGCGAAGCTCCGTCAAGCGTCAGGGCATGACTTTAGTCGTGCCGCAAGCCGAACAAAACAAAGGTGGGCTTTAGCCCCTGAGATAGGCTTTTCGGGACTCTTGCTTAGCACTCAGGCCTTTTTCCGCAGCATGTTCAGTCGTGTCGAAAGTCCAGCAATATTAGCCGGCCTGTAAATATCCCCCGGCAGAGCCGGGGGCTTTACGCTTTGTGGCCCCTCAAAGGGGCCTGGCTGCGCGCTATACCAATGCTCACGCCAGCCTGAAATCCGCGCCGGAGGCGCAGTGTTGGTTAGCCCCGCGCTTCAGCGTGGGGTAAGCGTTCCCACCATCACAGTGCCGGAGTCCCGGAGGGACGGCGCATTCTCCTCGCACGGATTCTTTTAACCCCTTTCACGAAAAGGATGAAAAAAACAAAACCGGGGGCGACTCCCGCAAATGTCAAACTCCTGCTGCCACCCCGCCAGAGCCGGGGGATCTCCTCACCCTTTAGCCCCTGAGGGATAGTCTTCGAGCCTTTAATGTGCGAATCGTCCTCTTTCCGCAACCTCTTCAGTCGTGCCGCAAATCAAGCAAGGTCAACAGGGCTTCACAGGCTGCTGAAAAACTCGATGCGGAGGGAGGCGGGGGTTTCAACCCCCGCATACAGCCAACAGAATCGACGTGGGCTTCAGCCCCGGAGGGATGCTATTCACCATCCTCACCCCAATCCCCGAGTTTTTCCGCCGGAATTGCCTTCTCAAACTGGCCCACGACCGCCTGACACGGAGCTTGATCGCCGGCTCAACCTCCGAGCGGCCGACCAACCAACCGGAACCCGCAAAGAAGGACTGGGAGACCCCTTCATTAAGCGCCAAGGCCTGTTTGTGAGAGCCGAGCTTGTCAATCCCACTTTGTATGGGCGTTATGGAGCGTTGTGACCGCCAAACCTATAGGTGAAACTCGCGCTCACGTAGGACGGGACACGGACTCCCACCACCTCCGAAACAACGGACGGATAAATGCTCTCCAGCGTCTGGCCGGTTGCTCCCTTCGCTACCAGCAGATTCACACCCACGTTCAATCGACCGCCGCAAAATGGACGTGTGATAGCTGAGCGGAATTCCTTTACAGCCACGCCGACACATTGCGCATTTGGGTCAGGATTACAACCGGTTCCGAGTGGTTTTGCCGCGACGTACTCGAATTCTCCCTTTGCCTGAAGATGGAACGGCAGTTTTTGAGACACGCCGAGAAGGTCGAGGATAGTTCGAGGCGCTTCGGCCGTTGGCTGTCCAGAGTCGATGTCTCTTGCATCCGCTTTGGAGAATGTCAGCAACAGTGAACCGCCGCTGAATTTCTGGCGTAGAGTGGCCGCGAAAAAGCGCAGGCGGCCCGGCCCTTGATCCTCCTGCAAACCGGTATCGGGATCAATCTTCGCCAATTGTTCAGCGGTTGTCAGATGCCCAAGAGTCAGCTTGAGATCAGTATGCGCAATCGCCTTGCTGGCGACCAACTGATAGGAATGGGCGCGGCTCACCGGCGTTCCACGCTGCGTTCCCGTTCCGATTCTTGGGTCTTCCGTGAAGAACGACTCTCCGGCGCTCGCCGATACAAGCGGAGCCCACTTTGCCGGGCCGGGAATCACGGAGACGGTAGCCTTGGGCGAGTTGACGCCGACCCACTCATGAAAGGAATTTCGCGACTGGACGAGATCCTGATTGTCAAAGTCGATCTGGTCGCGCCGCCAGCCTGCGTAGTACCGGAAGTGACTTCCAAATGCGCCCTGAACCGCAATATACGGCGTAATCGGCGTGATGGTTACATTGCTTCCGTCCACTTGAGTGAATGGGCCGTCACTCACGTTCCCAGGAGTATAGAGGTCGAAGTGATCGAGATCGTCCCTGCGCGGCGCCTCCCTCTCGAAGTCCAGACCGGCCAGAAACGAGAGGCTCTGGCTCACTTTGTTCGCATAGTTCCCGCTTCCACCCGCCACCGTGCGGAACTCGCTTTGCCGGATGAGCCCCTGTCCGAAATCCGAATAGAGCGAAAGATTGTAGGTGCGGAAGAAGCCGGAGAACTGGAACTGCTGCCGGCCGCTGACCGTCCATTCGTCGTTGAGCGCCAAGAGCGCGGTATGCGTTTGGTCCCTCTGGCGCGGGTCGATCGTGTCTCCGAAGTTTGTTGGGTTGTCATCGGTGCTAGCCGCGCCGACAGGCACAAGCCCCGGAATGTAGGAGGAGCCGTAGTACGCGAAGCCGGCGAGAGTGAATTGGTGATGGTCGGCCTCGAAGATCCGTTCCCAATTGATTTTGTATTGCCGGCGGTGTTCGAGACGATTGAGGAAACCGTTGCCGTAGGAGCCTTCGAGCGCCACCCATGAGGTGGCGCCGGGGCTCAAACCGGCAACCAGATCCACGTCGCGGTAGTCGCCTGCGACGGTGAGAAACGGATCGATCTTAGAGCGAAGGCCATAGGTGGCTGCGAAGTTTACCGCATGATTTCCCTCCAGCACATTGAATGAACCTCCATCGATCTGCACATCCGCCAGGATTGCAGGAATGAGTATGTTTGGATCGGCGTACCCGTTGCCATGCGCATTAGCCGAAAGGTTGTTGGGCAACAGATACCCTCCTACGGCAATGAACTGCGCGACAGGCTCGCCATGATCTCCCGCAACACCGGGCGCGAAGTACTGGGGCGCCTTGATTCCTCCCGATGCGGTCTCGATGGGATAGCCGGGGATGGATACAGGCGCTCCCGGACGGCCGGGGTTTGCATCGATGAGGTCCTGCTGAACAAAGACCCTTTCGGCTGGATCGGGAGAGAACAGATCAACCTGAGCGACGTCAGAGGAGACTGTGACCGTTTCACTCGTGTGGATGGCCAGTCTGAAATCGACTTGAAGATGCCCGGATGTGGCGCCGATTGCCAGCTTTCTTGAGGCAATTTGGAATCCCGCCGCTCTCACCTGAATTTGGTACTCGCCCGGCGAACCCTCCGAGAGTTGGAAGCCTCCGGTTGCGTCAGTGACGGCTCGGGCCCGTACGGAGCCCTTGCCATCAAAAAGTTCAACAGAGGCGTGTGCGACGGGACGGCCTGTGGGGTCGTAGACTGTGCCGCTTACAACCACGCTATTAGCCCACGCAAAAACGGGCAAAAGTACCAGACCGGCCAGGAGAAGGAGAACTTCGTGGCGCAGGCGAGCGCGCACTTGGTTATTCATGCCGCAAGAGCGGGCCCGAAAATACGAGTCAACAGCACGCTCCAGAATTCCTGCATTCCGAATTACAGAACCCCTTATGGCCATTATCTCTTCTCATGGGAAGCTCCGTCCTGACTTCAGGAATTGGGGCCCGTCAATCCGCACCGGCTGCTTGACAAGCACCCCTGAGATTGGAAGTTGCGGAACTTCGAATCCTGGTAAATCTCCTTCCCACCCAGCGAACGTATCGGGACAGTCTTCGTGGTTGAATCACCACAATTCGGATGCTCCAAAGCCCGCCCTGAGCCAGTCGAACGGAGCGTCAGCCCCACCGCAGGGGTTTGCATAAAATTACCTTCCCCCGGCGCACAATTGAAATATTCCGCAGAGCGAGGCATTGCTGAAGGCTGGCCACCGCCCCCTGAACTACGCCAACCTGCACTCCCCACAAGCCCTCCAACGCTGGCTCGCAAAAAAAGCACACGATTTTCTGCTGTGGAACTGTGGAGCTATGCCGAACCAACCTGCAATCAACGACTTATCAATACCTACTTTACAGAAACACAAACACACAAGTTATGCGAAACGGTGGAGATACCACTAACATGCTTCGAATCAATCATTTACACAGACACATTTCACCGGAACACAGTAACCCGGAAACTGTGGTCCTACGCCCGTCTGACTCCCGCCTTCGAGGCCCGCTAAAAGCTGATCTTGCGCTCCGGGAACCAGGTGAGCTGGATGGTAGTGGTGGTCACCGTCTGCTGGCCGGGAAGATAGATGGGAGCCTTCCAGTGTTCCAGCGCGAAGTTGCCGTTCACCTCGAAGTCCTTGCCGATGCGCTTGACCACCTGGAAGTTGATGTCGTTCAGCGTTGTGCCGCCGGGCGCCAGGCAGGGCGTATTGGCCGGGCATCCGTGGCTCCCGGCTGGGATGGTCTCGGTCGTCGAACCAGGGATGAAGTAGCCAGTAGCTTTTTGATTGCGCAAGCCCACCTGGAGCCATTCGTTGCCGCTCAGATGATAGGTAACCCAGGCCTGTCCGCCTTTGTCTTCGCGGCCGATCCAATCGCCGAAGAGCTGGCCCTGGTTGGTATAGCCCTGCTTCTGAATGCCCTCCCAGTACATGAAATGGCCGTAGAGGCTTGGATAGGAGGGTTGCGCTGGATGATCTGACGCAGATGGGTCGGTGGAGGCAGCTTCGACGCGCAGATCCAGCTTGGGTACGCCCGGCACATGCGAGAGATAGATCCCCGGCCGGTAGGCGGCGCGCCGCGGCGCATCGACGGGAGAGACATCGTCATGCACCTCTGAGTCTGTGTAAATCGTGAGCCAGTTGCGGACGAACGGCAGCCGGTAGGAGAAGTCAAAGGCGCCAAAGCGAGCGCCGGGATCGTCGCGGCCTTCCTTGGTGTTGCCGCCAGGGGAGGCAAAGCTGAGAAAGCTCTTCAGAAAGGTGTGAATGGTAATGGGTCCGTGCCCCCGCCCGCCCCAGATCGCGGTGCGCTCGAAGCCGAATTCAAGATTCTCCGTGGGCCGGAAGCTGATCTTCTCCAGGTGAACCCACGGATCGCCGGGGTTGATTACGTTCGCCAAACTCGGATTGGTGCCGCCGGGATTCGCCGGGTTGGGCATATAGGTGTGCCCTCTGAGAGAGCCCACCAGAAACTCGTAACGGAAGGGTCCAGTGAGCCGGGAGAGCAGCGGTACGTGCAGCCCCTCGATGCGGTTGATGCGGAAAGAGTAGATATTCTCTGCATTGTTCGAGTAAGCCATGCCCCCTCCCAGCCCAGGCCCGAGCCAGTCGTCCTGCTTGCCGAAGGAGATCTCGTGATTAAGGACGTGCGCGGAGACGAAGGCCTCGATGAACCGCCCATCGGTCGTGGTGGCGATCGGTCCCATGGGAATGGTGGCCTGGTTGTAAGGCAGGTTCGTGGCCGCGTTGAGAAAAGTCGTACCGTCAACTGTACTAAGCGCCTGGGCCAGTGCCTGTGAGTAGCCATTGGCCGAGGGCGCCGCCTCGAACTCGCCGCGCGCGTAGAGAACGAAGCGGCCAGCGGCGGCATAGCCGCTGGCGCCGGAGTAGTTGTTGAACCCGTTTTCGTAGGGGCGGCCATAGTCGTTAATCACGGTTGACCCGAGATGGTAGCTGTCTCTTAGTGGCGTGCCGCTTATGCCGCGTGCAACCGTGTAGACCGACTCGATGTGGGTGTTGCCCTTGCCCGCCAGGCATGGTCCCTGGGTGTCGTTGTTGAGTTCCTGCATCAGCGCGTCGTAGATGCCCTGGGCTTCGTCTGTGGCCGCTCCGGCATCCGCATCCTCGATTCGCGCCCCGGCCTGCTCGATCATGTGGCTCACGCTGGCGCGCGTCCACGGCCTCATGCCGAGAAAGACATCGTCCACTAAGCCCAGCGAGTAAAGCCGCAGCACGGCCGGGTAAACCCAGCTATCGACCGGAATGTAGGGCGAACCGAGCACCGCAGGTTCGCAGACAGGCGCGGAGACCTGTGCATTCGCGCTCTGGCCGGCGGCGAGGAAAGAGAGCCCAGCCAACAACATCGCGCATTGAAAAACGGCAGCCAGGGACCTGCGTTCAGTCAGATGCATATCCCTCACTTTATCATCCGCTTGCGCAGGTTGAATGAAGGAAAAGTGAGTCGCTGGCTGACCAATCCGCGACGCGCATTTGAAACATTACTACAGTTGTAGATCGAAGAATTCGGAGGGAGCAGAGGGCTTTAGCCCTCTGAATGAGGGCATAATTGCACGGCCTTCAGGCCTGGATCTTCTCCTGCTTTATGGAGTTTGAATGATCGACAACTGTAGTACTTAGGAACTCAGCAACTTGAACGCCAGCTCGAGACTATCCCGGAAACGGCGTCGACAGTGCCGCTTCAACTGCCGCATCCAACTCCTTGCTGAATCCGCCGGCAACTTCGCGCTTCAATTCCTCACTGAAAAGACCTTTGCGGCCGAGGTACTTTTCCATCTTCAGAATGGGGTCGGTCTCTGAGTGGCCGTCAGAGCGATCGCTCCTGCACTCGATCAGAGTGGGTCCATTGCCTTTGCGGGCGTGGGTGATTGCCTCAGTGGCGACGCGATAGACGGCCACTGCATCTCTGCCATCAACCGGGATCGACGGAAAGCCATGCGGCCACGCGGCATTCGCCTCGACTCTGCCTTGCACGCCGAGCTTCTCCAGGCCGGTCGATACGGTGGAATAGCTCACAAAGAGCATCGGCAACTGATCGGCGCCAGCGAGTCTGAGCGCACGATTCCAGGGTTCCATTGAAGCCGCCTCTTCGTCGCGGAAGACAGCGACAATCTTGTCGTTCTTCTGCATCTTGTTGCTCTGTGCCGCGTCGATGGCCGCTGCGAGTTGGTAGCCTGTCGTCTCCCGGCCCGCACCGCCGGCAAGCAGACCTCGAATGATCCGATCAAGCGGAAGGCCCTTGATGAAGTCGACGATGAAGTCGCGATTTGAGTGGACGACGGCGTCCTCAGGCTGAAGGTCGATGGTCACGCCGACCAGAGCCGCCTCTCTTCCAATCGCGAAATTGTCCTTCACGGAGAGGTTGCGGCGCTCGCAGAGAACCTTCATCCGCTCCTCGATCATGCGGCACTTCACCATCGAGGTGTAGAGCTGCAGCAGCTTTTCGTTGGAGATGAGCGAGAAGCCGTGGTTGCCGGCCAACGCTGCCGTCTCGACGGCGCTCAGCTCTTTCGTTTTTGTGGTCATCGTTGCTATTCCTCGGCTGCTGCTGAGATTGTAAACGGGCATGGCGCGGCAGAGAAAAACTGTGCGGCAAGCTCATGGGTGCGCCAGCTGTCTCGTTTTCGGACAATCCAAGATTAGGTTTTTCAAATACTTGAAGATTCTTATCAAGATGCAGCACTTTGAGCCGAAGGACTCCTTATCCAGCTGGTGAGAAGCGCGACTCTTGCGCCTAATCCACGATCCGGCCTTCAGGAGCGATCTTCATGGCTTCATCTTCCGTGGTATTTGGCGTCTATCAGGCCCCAAGCTCAGCAGCGTTGCGAGGACGGTTACAGGCTCACATGCTGACGTGGCTGCCCGTGCTGGCCTGCACGATGCTCTTTGCCGTCGAGTCCACCTCCTATCTTGGGGCAGACCGCACCAGCGCTCCGCTGCAACGGATAGCCGAGGCGATCTTCGGATACGGCGTGGGATTGCACTGGGAGTTGATTCATCATCTCATCCGCAAGACCGGCCACTTCATGGGTTACGGAGTGTTTTGCCTGGTCTGCTTTCGCGGCTTTTGGATCGAGCTACAAGGCACGGCGTCACGTCTGTCGAGGCAACTACGGGCGCACGGACTGGCGATTCTTACAACCTTCGCGGTGGCCGGCGCGGATGAGTTTCACCAGAGCTTTCTGCCCAACCGATGCGGCCAGCTCAGCGACGTGCTGCTGGATACATGCGGTGGAGTGGCACTTGGGCTGGTGCTCTTCCTGGTCATGCAGACAGCGGAGGGACGACGATTGGCGCGGGAACGAGCAAATTGCCTCCGCGAAGCTGCCTGCGCCGAACCAGTCGCCTAGGTTGAATAGTCCGCATTGATGCTGACGTACTCGTGGGTCAGGTCGGTGGTCCAGAAGATGCAGGAGCCGGGGCCCTGGTGCAATTGGATCGAGATCGAGAACTCCCGTTGCGCGATGTAGGCATGGGCTGCAACTTCGTCGAATTCCGCGGCGCGGCCGCCGTCGCGGCAGATGGCCAGTTTGCCAAAGTCGATGTCGAAGCGTTCGGGGTCGATCTCGGCGCCAGAGTATCCGATAGCCGCGGCGAGCCTGCCCCAATTGGGGTCGCTGCCCGCCCAGGCGGTCTTCACCAGCGGTGAGTGGGCGATGGCCTTGGCAACCCTGAGTGCATCCGCATCGGTGGCCGCGCCTTCGATGCGCAATTCCACGACATGGGATACGCCCTCTCCGTCGGCCACGATCTGGCGAGCCAGCGAAGTGCAAACCTGGGTTAAGGCGGCAGCAAAGGCAGCGTTCTCAGCTTCGACGGCCGCTCCGCTTGCGCCCGATGCCAACAGCAGCACAGTGTCGTTGGTCGAGGTGTCGCCATCCACCGAGATGCGGTTGAAGCTGACCTCGATGGCCTTGCGCAGGTAGCCGTCCAGAATCGACGGCTCGACGGCGGCGTCGGTCAAGATATAGACCAGCATCGTCGCGTGCGGCACTAATTGCGGGTGAATCATTCCCGCGCCCTTGCACAGGGCCGCGATTTTGACTCCCTTTCCGGCGATTTCCAGCCGCGCGAAGGCGGTCTTCTCCACCGTATCCGTGGTCATGATGGCCTGAGCGACGGCCTGGAATTGTTCATATTCGGCGCTCAATCCGGCAGCCAGGCCGGGAAGCGCGGCGATGAGCTTTTCGGCCGGCAGCGGCACACCGATGACGCCGGTGGATGAGGGAAAGACCTCATCCGGCGGACAATCAAAGAGTCGGGCGGCTGCCTCGCAAGTGGCGCGGGCCGCGTCCAGACCGGCACGGCCGGCGGCGCAGTTGGCGTTGCCGGCGTTGATGGCGACTACGCGCACCTTGCCTCCGGTTGCCCGCAGGTGCTCTTTGCCAATAATCAGCGGGGCAGCGGTGACGCGGTTGGCGGTGAAGGCAGCCGCGGCGCTGGCTGACAAGTCGGCCACGATAAGGGCAAAGTCGGTACGGCCGCTCGCTTTGAGGCCCGTCTTGGCAGCGCCAAAGCGAAAGCCTTTGGGAATTACAAATTTAGATGTTCCGGAAGTCTCGGTCATGGGAACCAATCCATTTAATCTAACAGGTGAGAAGAGTTTGATGACCGCGAACCGGAACGAAGAAGCGGAGATTGCTGGCGAGGCGCAGTTTCTTGATCTGCGCCATGTGAATGTCGCGCGCGGCGACACGGTTGTGTTGCACGACGTGAATCTGACGATTCGCGCCGGGGAGCACGTGGCGATTCTGGGGCCAAATGGCTGCGGCAAGTCCACGCTGATCCTGGCCATGACCTGCCAGCTCTATCCGATCGTCGAGCCGGGTATGTCGGTGCGCATCTTCGGCCGCGAGCGCTGGGACCTGACGGAGTTGCGCAAGCATTTCGGCGTAGTGGCTGCGGGACTTGTGGGGGAACTGCCGGGCGAGCGCACCGCCGTCACCACGGGCCTCGATGCGGTGATCGCGGGGTTCTTTTCGGCCTCGACGCTGTGGCCCAATCTGCATGTGACCGGCGAGATGCGCGAGCGGGCCATGGAATCCTTGGTCCGAATGGAAGCCTTGCACCTGGCCGAACGACAGGTGGGAGAGATGTCTGCCGGGGAGAGGCGGCGCATTCTGATTGCGCGGGCGCTGGTGCACCGGCCGCGGCAACTGCTGCTGGATGAGCCATCGAACGCGCTCGACCTGGCTGCGCAACGGGAGCTGCGCGAAACCCTGCGGGGACTCGCTCTCGAGGGCACAGGCTTGGTGCTGGTAACCCACCACCTGGGCGACATTCTGCCGGAGATCGACCGCGTGATTCTGATGCGAGACGGAAGGATTGTGGGCGACGGAACGCGGGAAGAGCTCTTGACGGAAGCGAGGCTGAGCGAGCTGTTCAACGTGCCGGTGCGCATCGGCCGGGACGAAGAATGGCTCCATAGCTGGTGACGAGAGGGAGCCGGGGAATAGTCGCTGGTGCGGCATCGCCGGGTTCGAACGATAGCAAGAAACGGTCATGTCTCCGTGGCTGTTTCTCGCTGCAGAACAGATCGAATGCGATCTCTAAATCGCGCTGGAAGTGATGTGTCTTCGAAACAGCACAAATGCCAGGCCGAGAAGCCCAGTGCTCAGCAACAACAGGGAAGATGGTTCCGGGGCCATGATGGGCTGGCTTAGATTCGTGCTATTGACATAATTGCCGCTGTCAGTCCATTGGTACCCACTTCCAACGCCGTAAACGTTGATGATGAGGCCATTGATTTCAAATGCCACACCGCCAAAGTCAAGATCCGGGCGGTTCCCTGGGAAAAGCTGCTGGTCGAACTGAATGCTGCCGATAGTGTTGTAGCCATTGCCGCAATTGAAGCCGCAAGGGACGTTGATATCCGGGAGCAATGAAGCAGTACCAGGTCCTGACGTGTCGCCTGTGGCGGTGTTGAATGTGACGGTCAGAGGAATATCGGTTCCCGCCGAAATTGTTCCGGAGACACCGGTAATCGTAAAGCCTGGCGCCGAAGCGTTTGGGGTAGCAGTGAATGTGAGGGCGGCGTCTAAACCACTGCCCACGAAATCGTAAGAGAACGAGTCGGCCAGAGCAGCCGGAGTAATCACAAAGGCCGTTGCCAATGCAAGTAAAGCCAACGAGAGTTTCTTCATGCCTTTCTTGGCCTCGAACATCAGTCACGGTTCCGGCCGGTCGGGGGCACTAGACGGTAACCAGGTTTAGGCAGATCAAGGATGGGCGGCAGGCTCGAATTCACAAACCGGAACAACCCGATCCAAGTTCAATTCGATCTTCTAGAAGCACCTGAGGGGCCATGTCTAAAGTTTCGATCCTGGAGCCCCAGCGAATCCGGTAAGCCATTGACATATGAGTCATGTACGAATCACAGAACACGATGAGTCAGACGCAGTTGCAGAACTTGATTCAGGCCAAGAATATGCATCGACTTGCACACTCTAGGCAAGGAATTGCCATTTCGCGACTATGGGTGAACCCGGTAGGACCGAGAATCCAATACGCGGTCTAGCTCCAACCGACCGGCGTTCTTTCACATCGCGGGGTCCCGGACGGAAGACACAATGCTGGCAGTCTGGATTGGGAATCCCGTAAAACGGGAAAGCCAGGAAAACGATCGATTCGACTACGGCAAAAACTCTTGTTGACGTGGGATGAATCTAGGCATAGATTAAGCGCACACGGGAAAGGAGGTTGATCCAACTGATGACAAGAGACTGTTCGAGTTGTTTCGTACGTGAGGTGACTGAGGCTTAGGGCATCGCGCCTTAGACCCCTAGTTCGCCCCAGCGGAGAGAGCAGTTGCCGCAGGGGATGCAACCGCATTTTCACGGTGTGCTGTCACCATCGACACGATTTGCAGAACGGCAATTCTTTTGAATGGTGCGACGAGGTTTGTCGCCGAAGGAGCCCGGCTTGCCGGGTATCGCCGGAATGAGATCGTGGCCAGGGAACAGATGTGAAGATGCTCGGGCACTCGCTACAGCGCGATGGCCTTAGTCCAATACCCACAGATCACCGCGACGGCCTGGGCATTGCGCCCAGGCCGCCGTTGCGTTTAGGGGTAGAACTGGAGGCAATTGGACTTTCGGTCGCGCAGAACCGGGCGCGGCTGAGGTACACTCAGGCCCATGCGGGTCTTCGGCATCGATTGCGGGACGGAAGTGACCGGGTATGGCGTGGTCGAGTCGGACGACTCCGGGCGGCAGCCGCGGCTGATGTTGAAGGGGATGGGGGCCATCCGGCTGGCCAAGACCAAAACGCTCCCGGTGCGGCTGGAGCAGGTCTTTCGCGAACTGAGCGCTGAGTTAGTGCGCTGGAAGCCGGATGCCGTGGCGATTGAAGAGGTTTTCTACTCAGTGAATGCAAAATCCGCGCTTAAGTTGGGCCAGGTGCGTGGCGTGGCGCTGCTGGCGGCGGCCACACAGGGGCTGCCGGTGGCCGAGTATGCTCCGCTCAAGATCAAGTCGAGCGTGGTCGGCTATGGGCTGGCGAAGAAGGAACAAGTCCAGTTCATGGTGGCGCGGCTTCTGGACATGGCTGAGGTACCCCAACCGGCGGACGCCGCCGATGCTTTGGCTGTTGCCATCTGCCACATTCACACCGCGCAGACGCTTGCGCTCCAAGGGGGGGCGCGATGAAGACGAGATGGCCCGTATTGGCCTCGTGTTTCTTGGTCGCGTTCGCGGTGGCGTCGCCGGGTCAGGCCGGGCCGGTTGTCCAGGTGGATTTTTCCAATCCCGGACTCTCTCCGTCGCACTGGACACTGATCCTTCACCCGGATGGAAGCGGCCATTTCCACTCGGAGCGGGGCAACGCGCCCACAGCAAGTCCGCAGGCCTCCGATGCTGCCCAAGTGGTCGCGCCCGATCAGGATCGCGATGTTCATTTGAGCTCGCAGTTTACTGGGCGCGTCTTTCAAGCGGCGCGCAACTACAGATGGTTCAATGTGGAGTGCGAGAGCCACCTCAAGGTGGCCTTCCAGGGACGGAAGAAGCTGAGCTATGCCGGCCCCGAGGGCCAGGGAGCGTGCACGTTCAACTACTCCAAGGATAAGGGGATTCAGGCTTTGGGCGACTCGCTGGTGGCGGTATCCAGCACCATTCTGGAGGGTGCGCGGCTGGAGTTGCTCTTGCAGCACGACCGCCTGGGTCTGGACAAGGAGATGGAGTACCTGACAGAGGCTCAGGGCGATGGGCGAGTGCAGCAGATTTGCACCATTCGAGCCATCTTGGAGCGGCTAGCCGAGGACCCGGCCGTCATGGAACGGGTGCGGAAGCGAGCCCGGTCTATGCTGGAGAGAACGGAGGAATAATTTGTCTTCAATGCACCGCCCGGCGCGACTTTTAGCCTCAGGTAGGTGTCAAAATAAAGTCGGACAGCTATCTGAATCAGGACGGCGAGTCGGGGGCAATGTGGGAAGGTAGGAAACCATGAATCGCGGAGAAGTGGTTGGACAGCGCCTGGACGGTTGGATGTTGGCTCTGGCGGTGCTTGCGATGGAAACGGCTTTGCTTGCACCGTTGCTAAGGGCTGACGATGCAGCGCAGACGGGGCGTGCGGCGCGATTGAGCTTCGTGGAGGGCCAGGTGCGGATCGCACAAGGCAGCCAGTTGCTCGCCGATCCGGCGCTCCAAAACACGCCTCTCTTCGAAGGCACACAGGTGCTGACCTCAGAGGATGGGAGAGCTGAGCTCCAGTTTGACGATGGCAGCGTGGTCCGGCTTTCGCCCAACAGTTCGCTGACGCTCAAGGTTCTGGGGGGAACTGGCGACGCAGAGATCGATCTCGAGAGTGGGCTGGCCTACTTTGAGTTGCATAGCGAGGGCGCGGCGGGCCAGACCCGGGTTCACTTTGGCGATAGTGTGGCTACAGCCAGCGGTTTCACCGTGTTGCGTGTCAACCTGGACAACCCTCCGGGCGAGCTTGCGGTCTTCTCCGGCAATGCCCATCTGGAAGGGGGCAGCGCCTTTTTGCTCGATCTGCATGGCGGAGAGAGTGTCGCTTTGAACTCCGCCGACCCCGCCCAGAGCCAAGTGGTTGACGTGATCGAACCGGACTCCTGGGATACCTGGAACTCCGACCGCGATCAGGTGCTAATGTCCGCGGAGACTGCGAGGACCGGGGCGGCCAACAGCATGCCCGACAAAAACAACCCGGCGTGGAATGACCTGGACGCAAATGGCAACTGGTATAACGTGCCAAGTCAGGGCTATGTGTGGACGCCCTTTGACGCATCCAACCCTGGCTGGGATCCATACGGAAACGGTCACTGGATGTGGACGCCGGGCTTCGGGTACATCTGGATTTCAGGCGATCCCTGGGGTTACATGCCCTTCCAATGCGGGGCATGGAACTTCTATAACGATTTTGGCTGGGGCTGGGCGCCGGGAATGTGCCAGCCCTGGTGGGGAGGCGGCGGGTGGCTCTCAAATATTGGTCTCGCGCCGGGTCGCTATCGTCCCCCTAGGCGGCCAGTTTCGGGCCCACCGCACAGGCCGGTCCCGCTTCCGGTCAATGGCCGGCTCCACGCCATGGCCAATCCGGTCGTCGCCGTCAACAGACGCCCGCCCGGCGGCACTGCGGGTCTGCCTGAGCCGAATAGGAGTGAGATCGTAACCATCGCTGGACATCTGGTGCGCCCGGTGCGTCCGGTCGTGGCGCGTCCGCTCTATGATGGCACGGCCTCAGGGCACGAGGTTTCTCCCACCCGACCCGCAACTTCGGGAGCAAGAACGCCAAGCCTTCCAGGCCCTGCTTCCGGTGCGGTCACTGGCGTTGTCCGTCCGGCACTAACTCCGGCTCCGACAAAGCCCGCTGTGAGCCCGCATGCGCCGGTGGTCAACCGTCCAGCTCCAGCCGCAGCACCGCCGGTATACAACCGTCCTGCTCCAGCCCCTGCTCCGCCGCCAGCCAGCCACGTATCGAGCGGAAGCGGCGGAGGCTCGCGCAGCACCAGTGGCAGCAGCGGAGGAAGCGGGCATCGCTAAAGTCAACTGAATTAAGAAGGGGCTGCTTCGCAATGCGAGGCGGCCTCTTTTATTTGCAGGGAATTCCAGAGAGCGGCAAAGCTCTCGATGGAGAGGGCCTCGGCGCGGGCCATGGGGTCGATTGCAGTTTGCGTGAGCGCGTCGGTGATGGCTGCCGGCGGAACTCCGGCGGCACGCAGGTTGTTGGCCAGCGTCTTGCGCTTCTGAGCAAAGCACTGGCGCACGAAGCCGAGAAAGCCAGCCTCTGTTACACCCAATTCTTCAAACCGCGGAGCAAAGCGCCAGCGGAAAACTGTCGAGTGCACGTCGGGGGGCGGCGAAAAGGCCGCGGGCGGCAGCGTGAAGAGCCGCTGGGCCGGCCCGTAGATCTGGACGGTGACCGAAAGCAGGCCGTAGTCGCGCGAACCTGGCTGGGCAACGATGCGGTCGGCCACTTCGCGCTGCACCATGAGCACGGCGCGGTCAAGCGCGGCGTGGCTTGCGGCGAGCTTGAGCAGGATCTGCGATGTAATGCCGTAGGGCAGGTTTCCGACGACCAGAAGCCGTTCACCCGCAGCCGCGGAGGCTGCCGCGAAGTCGAATCTCAGCACGTCCTGCTCGACGACGGTGACGCGGTCCGGCGGGAATTGAACGCGCAGTTGAATGGCAAGGTCGTGGTCCAGCTCGACGGCCAGCAGATGGGCGGCACGGGCGGCCAGCGCTGCGGTAATCGCGCCGCGGCCAGGACCGACTTCGACCACGGTGCGGCCGGTGAGGTCTCCGATCGAGGCCGCGATGCGCTGAATGGCTTCAGAATCCACGAGGAAGTTCTGGCCGAGCTTGGGTTTAGCGGTCATGAGCTACCTTGATGGTAGTCGAAGGCGGCCAGGCCTCACACCGTCGGCAGATTTCAAATAGGTCTGGGATGAATGGAAAACGTTGATGCGTCCCTTACTGCGCGCGGGGATGGGTGCGGTCGTAGACTACCGTCAATTGCGCGGTGGTGAGCTGGGTGTAGCGCTGGGTGGTGGAGAGGCGCTCGTGGCCTAGTAACTCCTGGATGGCGCGGAGGTCGGCGCCCTCTTCCAGTAGATGTGTCCCGAAGGCGTGGCGCAGGGTGTGCGGATGGACGTCGGCGGAGAGTCCGCGCAAGATGGCGATGCGCTTGACGATGCGGGCTACCGAGCGCGTGGTGAGGCGCGCCTGGCCGGATGGTTGACCGGATTGCTGGCCTGCGGGCTTGCCGAGGCCGCGGAGCTGGAGATTCACAAAGAGCGCTGGTGTTGCGAGGCCCTGGCCCTCTGAGCCGGCGGCCAGGCGGGCGGCGCGTTCAGCGAGATAGGCGCGGATGGCTTGGGCGGCTGCGTCGCCGAGGGGGACGTAGCGCTGCTTCTGCCCCTTACCGCGAATCAGGATGGCTTCGTTGGCCCAGTGGATGTCTTCGAGGTTGAGGCCGGTGAGCTCGGCGTTGCGGATGCCGCAGCCGTAGAGCAGCTCCAGGATGGCCGTGTCGCGCGTGGGCCAACTGGCGGCGTCTGCGCGGACGGACTCGACGACGCGGTTCATCTGTTCGATGGAGGGGACGCGGGGCAGGTGGCGGGGCAGCTTGGGCGTAGCGACGAGCGAGGCGGCGTTCTGCTCGAGACGGCCGGTGCGGGCAAGCCACTTGAACCAGCTTCGAATGGCGGCCAGGGCGCGGGCGGCTGAGGCTTTGGAGAGGCCGCGGTCAAAGAGCGTGCCGAGATAGGCGCGAATGTGGGTGTGTTCGATGCTCTCCGGACCTTGGTCTTTCCCGTATTGGGCGGCGATCCACTTGGCGAAGGCGTCGAGCTCGCGGCGGTAGGCGCGAAGGGTGTGGGCCGATGCGCCGCGCTCGTTGACGAGGACGTGGAGGTAGTCGGAGACCAGGGCTTCGAGCAACCTGGGCGGGACAGGAGCGTTCTCTCCCACATCTCCCGCAAAAGGCGCGGCAGATATGGGGCACCCGGTCGGGGCTGGAGCAGCGGTGGCGCTCATGCTGTCTCCTTGGCGGGGTTGGCCCGGCTTGCGAGTGGGAGGAGTTCTGGCGCTGAGTTTGCCGACCGATGCAGCAGGTTAGCCCCCGCTTCGCGGGGATGGCAAGTTGGCGAGTTGGCGGCTTCGCGTGACTGAGCTGCTTTCTGGCTCTGTTCCATCTGTTGGCGCGATTGGCTGGGCACTGGATGCAAGCCTCGGCGCGGGGAGGCGTTGGAGACGGGGAGTTCAGCGGGCTCGGCGTGCTGCCGCGTGGCGCGGGGGTGGTGCTGGCGATGAACGGCTTTGAGGCGGCTCAGCGCCAGGTGCGTGTAGACCTGTGTGGTGGAGATGTCGGCGTGGCCGAGCAGCACTTGGACGCTGCGCAGATCGGCGCCGTGTTCGACCATGTGGGTGGCGCAACTGTGGCGCAGGCGGTGAGGGCTGGCGGAGGAGTCGGCCATCTTGACCACATGCCAGACCCACTGGCGCGTGAGGGGCATTCCGCGCAGGGAAAGAAAGAGCCGGGTGGCGCCGGGTCGCGCGCTATCTAGACGCGCGTTATCGTGACGCATGCTTTCAGGCCGCGTCGGGCCGGAGTTCTTTCGCCGCGAGTTGGCCGAACTGATGCGCGCCAGATGCGGTCTGCCCAGGCGCAAATACTCTTCCAATGCAAAAAGAGCGGAGCGGCCGAGCGGCACGATGCGCTCCTTGTCGCCTTTGCCGCGCACTTGCACGCGGCCGAGGTCGAGCGCAAGGTCGCCGGTGGAGAGGTCGGTTACCTCAGAGACGCGCAGGCCGCCGGCGTAGAGCAGTTCAAGAATCGCCCGGTCGCGGAGGGCCGTAGCGCGCGCCTGGGGATGCTCGGCGGCCATGCCCGCACGCTCGAGCATCTCAGCCACCTCCGGCTCGGCCAGGGATTTGGGCAGCACCTTCCAGGCCTTGGGCGACTCGATGTTGACAGTTGGATCGTGATGGGTGCGGCGGTCCAGCAGCAGCCACTTGTAAAAGCCGCGCAGGCAGCTCAGCTTGCGCGCCGCCGAACGCTGGTTGATGCCGTGGCCGCGAAGATGTTCGAGAAAGGCCGACACATCCTGCTCGGCCGCCGTCAACAGGACGCCGTGACGAGACTCGATAAACTCGGCAAAGGTCTTCAGATCGCTGTCATAGGCCTCGCAAGTGAGAGGGCGAAGCCCTTTTTCCACGCGCAAATAGGCTTGGTAGTCCTTCAAAAGCGACGAATTGCGCGCGGTCTCCACAGATTTGATTATCCGCGCCTGAAGCCCATTGCCGACCCGCTGAGCGCGCCGCCGAACCTCGTTCATCATGGACTCAACTTCGGCAACAGCGATTCTCGCCTGCCAAGACTTTGAGACTTTGGATGGTTCCACTGACCTTGGAATAGCAGACCCGAGGCCCGGCGGAGTATAACGCTGAAATGGGGCCCTTGGCGGCAGTTGAGATCGATACATGGCTCCGCGAAGGCGGCTTGGTGGTCACGGCCAGCGACAGAGCCACGCGCGCCCTCAAAACCGGCTTCCACCGCGCTCGCCGGACCGAAGGGCTGAGCGCGTGGCCCGCGCCGAATGTTCTGGATTGGAAGAGCTTTGCCCGCGGCGCATGGGAGCAGCGCTGTGCCGATGCTCGCCTTCTGCTCAATGCTGCGCAGGAGCAAAATCTCTGGGTGGAGATTGCCGGTAAAGACCTCTCTCTGGCTACGATGCTCGACGGCCCGCGACATCGGTTGGCGGCTCTGGCCATGGAGGCGCACGGGCTGCTTTGCTCTTACGCGCCGCGCTTGCTCCGCAAGACTGCGCGCGCCGATTGGCAGCAGGACGCAGCGGTGTTCAGCGGGTGGCTGGCCCAGTTTGACGAGATCTGCCGCACTGAGAATCTGCTCAGTCCGAGCCGTCTGCCCTTCGAGCTGATTCCGTTGCTCAAGGCGGATCGGGCAGGGCGTGCGGAGCTGATTCTGGCCGGCTTTGACCGCATTTTGCCTGTCCAGAGGAGCTTATTCGACGCATGGGGCGAGTGGCACGAGGTTGCTTCGGGCGAGCCTGCGAAGGAAGTTCTATTCCACGTGGCAGGCGACGCCCAGGCCGAGGTCGCGGCTTGCGCGATCTGGTGCGGCCGGCAACTCGCCGTCAACCCTAAAGCGCGTCTGCTGGTTGTGGCCCAGGCGGCTAACTCGAGGCGGGGCGAGATCGAGCGCGCCTTTCTTCGGCATACGGGGCCGGCGTTTGAGTTTTCGCTGGGAATTCCGTTGAGTCGGGTTGGACTGGCGCGGGCTGCGCACCTCGTGCTTCGCTGGCTCGACGGGATTCTGAATGAAGAAGAACTGGACTGGCTCCTTTCCACTGGCCACGCCGGGGCTACCACGCAGGAGACCGCCGCTCTGCAATCGTATATGCGCGCCTTGCGGCATCGCGGCCTGGAACGAACGCGGTGGACCTTGGCGGCCTTCATAGGCCAGCAGTGCGGCGCAGAGTTGCTGCCGGCGCTCTGGGTGGAGCGTGTCACCCTGGCTCAACGCCGTCTTGCCGATGTTGCGCGCCGCCCGCAGAGCCCGCTTGACTGGGCGGAACTGGTTCCTCGGCTGTTGGAGGAGCTCCACTTTGCCGGAGCCGGGCCGCTTACCAGCGCTGAGTACCAGGCCGTCCGCCGCTGGCAACAGGCGGTGGAGAGCTGCGGCTCTTTGGGCTTCGATGGCCGCTGGATCGGCTGGAGGGATTTCCTCGCACAACTTGGCCGCACGCTGGATGAGACTCTCTTTGCGCCCGAGTCACGCGACGCGCCCATCCAGATCGCAGGCGCCGTCGAGTCGGCCGGGCTCACCACCGACGCTGTCTGGTTTCTGGGTGCGGATGAGGACGCATGGCCTGCCAACGGCTCGATGCATCCGCTGCTGCCCATCGAAGTTCAGCGAGAGAGCGGGATGCCCCACGCCACTCCGCAGCTTGATTGGGAGCTGGCCGGAGCAATCGCGAAGCGGCTTCTGGCCTCGGGGCGGGAGGTTCATTTCAGCTATGCAAGACAAAATGACAACACTGAAGCACGCCCGTCGCGGCTGATCGCGCAGCTTGCCGGAGAGGCGAAAGAGTTGCCGCCGGAGTTGATTGGCCCGATGGTGGAAGCGCCGAGGGCGGTTTGGTTCGAGGATTTCAGCCGGATTCCCTTCCTTCCGGGCAAAGTCGAAGGCGGAGCCAGCGTTCTCACGTCGCAGTCGCAATGTCCCTTCAAGGCCTTTGCAACAGCGCGCCTTGGCGCGCAGGGATGGGAGGCGGCGGAGGCTGGGTTGACCCCATCCCAACGCGGCAACTTGCTCCACAAGGTCCTTCACGCCGTTTGGGCCGGGCCGCCGGAGGGGATTCGCAGTCATGCGGAACTGCTGAGGCTGAACGATCGCGAGACTTTTGTGGCGGAGCACGTGCGGCGCGTCTTTTGGCGAGAGCTGCGTCCCCACCTTCGCGAGGTCATGCCACGCCGGTATCTGGAACTCGAAGAGCTGCGGCTGACCGGACTGGTGACCGAGTGGCTGGAGTACGAGGCTACGCGTGTTGCATTCGAGGTGGCTGAGACCGAGGCCGAACGAACTGTTCACGTTTCCGGGCTGACGCTCGACCTGCGACTGGACAGGATTGACCGGCTCAACGACGATTCCCTGTTGGTGATCGACTATAAATCCGGGAATGTCTCGCCCAGCCTCTGGGATCTGCCCCGCCCCGACGATGTGCAACTGCCCTTGTATGCCGGGTTCGCGATCGATCGCGAGAGAGAGGTGCTTGGCGGGCTGGTCTTCGCCAAGGTGCGGTCAGGAGAACAGGTTTTTGCGGGGCGGGTTGGCGATGCCTTGGGGACTCTCTTCTCCGGACTCAAAGGGACCAGTCCATTGGTCAAGAATCCGTTCACAGCCGAGCAGCTTCTTGAATGGCGCGATTGCGTCGAACAGCTTGCGAGGGATTTCGTAGACGGAAGAGCCGAGGTAGATCCGCGCGAATACCCCGCGACCTGCGAGCGCTGCGGCCTGCAGACTCTCTGCCGCATTCAGGAGCATCAGGGGTTGCTTGAATCCGAAGACGATTCGGAGGGTGAGGAGGGCAAAGATGATTAAGGCGAAAACCCCATCTACGCCTCCCGATCAAGCTGAACGGCAGCGCGCTCTCGACTCCTCCCGGTCGATTCTTGTGCAGGCTCCGGCTGGCTCGGGCAAAACTGACCTGCTCACACGGCGCTTTCTGCGGCTGTTGGGCGAGGTCGAGGAACCGGGCCAGGTGGTCGCAATTACCTTTACCAATGCAGCGGCTGCGGAGATGCGGCACCGCATATTGGGAGAGCTGGAAAAAGCGGCTGAGGGCAAAGCTCCAAACACGCATGCGGCCTTAGATGCTGTGGAAAGACTCGGGGAGTCGCGTGAAATTGACAGAGAACGTCCCTCCGCGGCTAAAGCCACCGTTGATTCCGCCGGTATTATGCTGGGGTTGAAACCCCCGCCTCCCTCCGAATCGACTCCTTCCGCAGCCTGTAAGGCCGCGGCCTTTCAAAGCATTGAAGAAAATGGACGCGAGTCTCTAACTGGAGCATCCCCGGAAGAGTTCTCGATGGAGGCGCTGGCCCTTCGCGCACTGAAGCACTCGGAGGCGCTCGGCTGGAAGCTGCTCGATTTGCCCGCCCAGCTACGTGTACGCACCATCGATTCTTTCTGCCGGGAATTGGCACTGCAACAGCCGCTGCTCTCCGGATTCGGCGGCGGGCTGGAGATCGCCGAACAGCCAGACGAGCTTTATCGCCTTGCGGCGCGCGAGACGCTGAGGAAGGTCGATCAAACCAGCTCGACTCTTGGCGCGGCGATTGAGAGTCTTCTGATGTGGCGCGACAACGGCTGGCAGGAGATGGAAGAACTGCTGGTTGAAATGCTAAAGAATCGCGACCGCTGGATGCATGGCTTTGTCCTGGAGCGCGAGCCGGATTGGGTGGCGTTGCGCGAGCGGCTGGAACGGCCTTTTGCAAAGGCTGTGCGTGAGTCGCTGATTGAGTTGAGCCTGCTTCTGAATCAGGTTCCGGGCGCGAAAGAAGAAGCGCTGGAGCTGGCGCGGTTTGCCTGCGAACAAAGCGGAGGCCTGCTGCATCGGGAACTCGCCGAGCTGGTCGAGTTCCCCTCCGCTCCGTTCAACGGCAGCGCCGAACTTGAAGAGGCTCGCCAGATTGATTTAAGTCTAGCGGCACTGCTACTCACCGGCGATGGCGCCTTCCGCAGACAAATTGATAAGAGGCTTGGCTTTTCCGCCGACCGCAAGCGCGAGAAGGGCCGCATTCTTGAATTGATCACAGCACTGGCAGCTGTCCCTGGTCTTGAAACTGCATTGGCCGATGTTCGCAATCTGCCTCCGGCTCGTTATACCGAGAAAGATTGGGAGATCGTGCGCTTCTGCTTCACGCTGCTGCGCCAGGCCGCGGGCGAGCTAAAAATCGCCTTTGCCGAGGCTGGCCGGGTGGATTACACGGAGGTTTCGCAGATCGCTCAGCGGGTGCTCCGAGGCGAAGACGGCCTGCCGACCGATGCCGCGCTGGCTGTCTCCGACGGCATTCGCCACCTGCTGGTCGACGAATTCCAGGACACCAGTCGTCGGCAGCACCAGTTGCTGTCGAGCCTGATTGCGGCCTGGCCTGAGCGCGAGGGCCGCACCTGCTTTGTAGTCGGCGATCCAATGCAGTCGATCTACTTCTTCCGCGAAGCCGACGCCGAACTCTTTTCGCGGGTCAAGACGGCCGGCCTGGAGGTCTTTCAAGAGGAGCCGCTGATTTTCGACTTCGTTTCGCTGAAGGCCAACTTTCGCACAGAGCCTAAGTTGGTCGAGCGGGTCAATCAGGATTTCGAGAGGATCTTTGCGACCGACGATGGAAGCGGGGTGACGTTTTCCTATGCCCAGCCCGCTCGGAAAGAGATTACCGGCGCAGGGCCGGCCTTTTCGCTGCTTCTGAAGTTCGTTCAACAGGCCGGACGCGGCAGAGCAACTGGCCCTGTAGATAAAGAGGACAATCAACGCGAAGGGCAGATTACCGAGATCGTCGATCTGATACGCAGCCTTCAAGGCTCCGTGGATCATGCGCGTGCAAGCGGAGAGAGATTCCGGATCGCCATTCTGGGCCGCGCTCGGAGCCACCTCGTGCCGATCGCCGCAGCCTTGCGCGAGGCGAGAATTCCCTTTCGCGCTGTGGGACTTGAGAAGCTCGCCAGCCGCCCCGAAGTACTGGACGCGCTTGCGCTGGCTCGCGCTTTGCTCAATCCCGAGGATCGCGTGGCTTGGCTAGGGGTTTTGCGCGCCCCGTGGTGCGGCCTCTCGCTCGACGACTTGCACACGCTGGCCGGTGGGCCGGAGTTGC